>Ga0310834_100765_pt1 | contig 27801 bp, 21 predicted proteins | sample SM_ome_2_FD_201314 | JGI IMG/M metagenome (GOLD analysis project Ga0310834, IMG submission 201314) | Sorghum-adapted microbial communities enriched on stacked mutant (SM) sorghum from Joint BioEnergy Institute, Emeryville, California... ... | reverse complement strand
GGGCGGCGGGTGCGTGATCATCGACCGGGTGACCGGCGAGATCGAGATCCGCCCGCTGCTCGCCCCGGACATCGTCGCCGAGCAGTGGCCGGGGCGCCGCCACCGCTGAGGCGGCACCCCGGCCGGCGTGGTCCGCACGGTCCAGGCGGCAGGGTCAGGCGGACGCGATCGCGCCGACGATCGAGGCACGGGCGGCCCGGCGGGACGGCAGCACCGCCGCGATCACCCCGGCGACCCCGGACCCGGCGACGAGCAGCAGGACCTGACCGACCGGCACCTCCAGCGGCACGTTCGACGCCTGGGTGCTGACCACGGCCCAGCCGAACACGGTGCCGAGCGCCACGCCGACGAGCGCGCCGACCACGCCGAGCACGAGCGCCTCGAGCGACAGCGTGCGCCGGAGCTGTGCCCGGGTGAGCCCGAGCGCGCGCAGCAGCGCCGACTCCCGGGTGCGCTCGTGCACCGAGAGCGCGAGCGTGTTCGCGATGCCGAGCAGCGAGATCAGCACCGACAGCCCGAGCAGCCCGGCCACCACGAGCAGCAGCGTGTCGAGGACCGACTGGAACTCGCCGCGCACCTCCGCCATGCTCATCACCTGCGCGGTCGGGTACGGCTGCGCCGCCGCCTCGACGACCCGCCGGGCCGCCGCCACCGACACGCCCTCCTTCGCCTTGACGAGGATCTCGCTGTCGTCGATCTCGCCGAAGGCCTGGGCGAACGTGCTCTCGTGCACCATCAGCGTGGGCAGCCGCAGCGCCTCGCTGCCGATCACCGCGACGACCCGCAGGTCGATTCGCCGGCCGCCCGGCGCCTGGGCGATGACCGTGTCGCCGGGGCGCACCCCGAGGCGTTTCGCATCGTTCTTGGCGACCGCCGCCGTGCCCGGCTCGAGGCGGCCGAACTCACCCTCGACGACCGTGAACCGGATGAGGTTGCCGATCGCCCCCGCGGTGACCGTGCCGACCTCGTACCGGTCGCCGTTGACGGTGGCGGAGGCCCGGCGGGTCTCGGCCACCGCCCCGATCTCGGGACGGCCGCGGAGGTCGGCGGCGATCGCGCGGGGCACCGTGGCGTCGTCGGTGCGGTCCCCCCGGTACTGGGCGATGATCTGGTAGTCGATCGGGAACTCCTCGTCGAGCCGGTCGGCGAGCCAGGCCTCGGTCGAGGCGGCGACGACGGAGACGAGCGTCATGAGGCCCACGCCCACGGTGAGCGCGATCGTCGTGGTCGCCGACCGGCGCGGGTTGCGGCGCGAGTTGTCGACGGCGAGCCTGCCCGGGACGCCGCACAGCCGGCGCGGCAGCCAGCCGACGAGGCCGGTGAGCGGGCGTACGAGCACCGGGCCGATCACGAGCACGGCGAGGAAGACGAGCGTGCCCCCGGCGGCCACGAACATCAGCGGCCGCTCGCCCGGCCCGGTCGCGACGCCGTACCAGGTGAGGCCCGCCCCGAGGAGGACGAGCAGCGCGGCGGTCACGATCATCAGCACGCCGGCGCGGAAGGTGGGCTGCTCGGTCCGGGTGGAGAGCGCGGCCACCGGCCGGGCCCGGGTGGCCGCCCGGGCGGGCAGCAGCGCCGCCCCCACCGTGACGAGCAGGCCGGTCACCAGCGCGACGACGATGGTGCGGGGCTGCAGGGTGAGCGGCCCCAGCGGCAGGTTGCCGCCGAGGTCGCCGAAGACGGCGAGGGAGGCGGCGCCGAGCCCGAACCCGGCGGCGAGCCCGATCACCGAGGCGATCGCGCCGACCACGAGCGCCTCCAGCAGCACCGAGCCGAACACCTGCCCCCGTGAGGCGCCGATGCAGCGCAGCAGCGCCAGCTCGCGGACCCGCTGGGCGACGAGGATGTTGAACGTGTTGTAGATGACGAGGGCGGCGACGAGCATCGCGACCAGGCCGAACGCCAGCATCATCAAGGTGAGCCTGCCGGTGTCGACGTTGTTCTGCCCGGCGAGCCGGTCGGCGAGTTCCGCGCCGGTGATGACCTGGTGCCCGGCGCCGACGGCTTCCCGCACCTCGGTGCGCAGCCGTTCGGCGGAGACGCCGTCCGCGGCGAGCACGTCGATCTCGCGGTAGCCCTTCGCCCCGGTGATGCGCAGCGCGTCGGCCACGGTGAAGCCGACCACGCCGCGGTAGGCGAGCTCCGGCCGTACCCCGGTGTCGATCAGGCCGACGAGGCGGAAGGTGTGCCTGCGCTCCCGGTGGTCGAGCACGGTGATGGTGTCGCCGACGCGGTAGCCGGTCCGCTCGGCGGTGTTGTCGTCGAGCACGGCCTCCCCGCGGGCGGCCGGCGCGGCGCCCTCCACCACGGCCATGCGGTTGAGGCGTCCGGTCGAGATCGAGATGCCCGCGGTGGCGATGTTCCCCACCGCCTTGCCGTCCTTGCCGAGCAGCGGGGCGACCCCGTGGACGAGGCCCTGGGCGTCCGCCACTCCCGGCAGCGACCGGACCTTGGCCAGCACGTCCTGGCCGATCACCGGAGGCTCTTTCGTGCGGCCCTCACTGAGGGGCTCGACCACGACGTCCACCTTGTCGGCGTCGGCGGCGACCGCCTGGTTCACCCCGGCCTGCAGGGCGTCGGTGAGCACGAAGGTGCCGGAGACGAACGCCACCCCGAGGGCGATCGCGATCGAGGTGAGCAGCAGCCGCAGCCGGTGCGCCCGCAGCCCGGCGAGTGTCGCCTGCAGCACCGCTCAGCCCTCCAGCTTCACGAGCGTGTCGAGCACCGACTGCGGGGTGGGCCGGAGCAGCTCGGTGACGAGCCGGCCGTCGCGGAGGAACACCACCCGGTCGGCGTAGGAGGCCGCGACCGGGTCGTGGGTCACCATGACGATGGTCTGGCCGAGCTCGCGCACCGAGGTCCGCAGGAACGACAGCACCTCGGTGCCGCTGCGCGAGTCGAGGTTGCCGGTCGGCTCGTCGGCGAAGATCACGTGCGGCTTGGTGATGAGCGCGCGGGCCACCGCGACCCGCTGCTGCTGGCCGCCGGAGAGCTCGGACGGCCGGTGCTTGAGCCGCTCCCGCAGCCCGACGGTGTCGATGACCAGGTCGAACAGCTCGCGGTCCGGCTGCCGCCCGGCGATGTTGAGCGGCAGCAGGATGTTCTCCTCGGCGGTGAGGGTCGGCAGCAGGTTGAACGACTGGAACACGAACCCGATGCGCTCCCGGCGCAGCCGGGTGAGCTGCCGGTCGTTGAGCCGGGTGATCTCGGTGTCGCCGATGTACACCTCGCCCTCGGTGACCGTGTCGAGCCCGGCGAGGCAGTGCATGAGCGTCGACTTGCCCGACCCCGACGGCCCCATGATCGCGGTGAACCGCCCCTGGGCGAAGGCGACGTCCACGCCGCGCAGCGCGTGTACGGCCGCGTCGCCGCTGCCGTACACCTTGACGAGCCCGCGCGCCGTCACGGCGTGGCGCTCCTGGGCGTGCTCCGTGAGCCGCTGTCCGGCTCCGGTGATGGTCATTTACCGGCCTCCGAAAGTCCTCCGTCCGCCCGGCTCCCGACGTGCGGCGGGCGGCGTGGTCATGAACGTTTCACGTGGGCACCACGCTAGGGACGGAAGGAGGTTCCTCCCATCGGCCGCGCGTACGGAGTTCGGCTGCGCCGGGCGGACCACCCCGGCGGCCGGTTGCGACCGCCGGGGTAGCCGCGGGTCAGCCTTTCGGCCGACCCTGGGGCGAGACCAGGCCGCTCTCGTAGGCGTAGACCACCGCCTGGGCCCGGTCGCGCAGGCCCAGCTTCGTCAGGATGCGCCCGAGGTGGGTCTTCACGGTCGCCTCGGCGAGGGTGAGCCGGTCGGCGATCTCGGCGTTCGACAGCCCGCGGGCCACGAGCAGGAGCACCTCGCGCTCCCGGGCGGTGAGCAGCCCCAGCCGCTCGGGCTCGCTGCCGTCGCCCGGCGGCAGGTGTACGGCGAAGCGGTCGAGCAGCCGCCGGGTGGTGCTCGGCGCCACCACCGCGTCGCCGGCGTGCACCGCGCGGATCGCGCTCACCAGGTCGCCCGGCGGCACGTCCTTGAGCAGGAAGCCGGACGCGCCCGCGCGGAGCGCGGCGAACGCGTACTCGTCGAGGTCGAAGGTGGTGAGGATGAGCACCCGCGGCCCGGCGTCGCCTCCGGCGGGCCGGCCCGCGCAGATCCGCCGGGTCGCCTCGACCCCGTCCATGCCCGGCATGCGCACGTCCATGAGCACCACGTCCGCGGCCACCGTGTTCAGCGCCTCCACGGCGGCGGCGCCGTCCCCGGCCTCGCCGACCACCTCGATGTCCGGCTGGGCCGACAGCACCATGCGGAACCCGGTCCGCACCAGCTCCTGGTCGTCGACGAGCAGTACCCGGATCGTCATGCCGCCCTGCCCACCGGCAGCCGTGCCGTCACCTGGAAGCCTCCTCCCCGGCGCGGGCCGGCCTCCACGGCCCCGCCGTACACCGCGACCCGCTCCCGCATGCCGATCAGCCCGTGGCCGCCGTCCCCGGGCGGGGCCGCCGCGCCGCGGCCGTCGTCGGTGACCCGCAGCACCACCTCGGCCGGGTGGAACTCCACCTCGACCCGCGCGGTCGCCCGCGGGCCCGCGTGCTTGAGCACGTTGGTGAGCGCCTCCTGCACCACCCGGTAGATCACGAGCTGCTCGCCCTCGGACAGGCCGCCCGGCGTGCCGGTGACCGACAGCTCCACCGGCAGCCCGGAGGCGCGCACCTTCGCGATCAGGTCCGTGAGCTGCGCCAGGCCCGGCTGGGGCGCGTACTCCTCGGCCGCCGGGTCGTCCGCGCGCAGCACGCCGACGAGCCGCCGCATCTCGGCGAGGGCGCGCCGGCCGGTGGCGGAGATCTCCTGGACCGCCTTCTTCGCCTGCTCGGGATCGCCGTCGATCGCGAAAGCCGCGCCGTCGGCCTGCACCACCATCACGCTGACATTGTGCGCGACCACGTCGTGGAGCTCGCGCGCGATACGGGCGCGCTCGGCCGCCGCCGCGATCGCGGCGCGCTGGTCGCGTTCCCGCTCGGCGCGCTCGGCCCGCTCCTCGAGGCTCTCCAGGTAGCGGCGGCGGGTGTTCACGTAGCCGCCCGCGATGGCGATGGCGATGACGAACCCGGACGCGGAGACGAACCCCTCCAGGCTCGCGGCCTGGGGCCAGTCGGCGAAATCGACCATGGAGAGCCACACACCCAGCTCGGTGACGAGCCAGGCCGCGATCGTCCACGGGACGGAGCAGGCCGCGGCCACGGCGAACAGCGCCACCAGGACGGACAGGTTCGCCGGAATCGGGTCGATCCCGGCGAGCCACTGCACGAAGCTGAGCGCGGCCACCGCGGCGAAGACCTCGCGCGGCCGCTCGCCGCGCCACCACAGCGGGGCCAGCAGCACGACCGCGAGCAGCACGTACCCGATCGTCCCGGCGGACGTCCCCGCCCAGGCCGAGCCCGCGGGCCGGTCGTAGCGGACCACCTCCACCAGGCTGAACAGGACCAGCGGTGCCAGCCACAGCGCGTCCGCCGCCCTGCGGTGCCGCCGCCCCCACCGACGCAGTCGCCCGAACACGGCTCAACCCTATGCACGCCGCCTACCTGGGGCATTACGCCGGGAGACGGATTCGCGGGTACGACCCAGGTCGCACCCGGCGGCCCGGGGTCATCCCGGTGGTGTGCCGCCCGGTACGGCTCGGCGCGTGTCGCCCACCGGCGTGGGCGGCCGGTCACGGGCGCGGGAACGATCGGAGGAGATGGCGGACGGCGGAAGAGGAGAACGCCGATGCGAATGTGGTCGAGGACGGCCGTTCCTGCGTGACGGTGCCGCGGAACAAGGCCGTTCCCGGGCAGACGTCACGTATCGATGTCGGTGGGGCCGGTGGGATTCGAACCCACACTTACAGCCACCTAAAGACTGTGCCTCTGCCGTTGGGCTACGGCCCCTGCTCGCCGGCCTCTGCCGTCCGGGTGTGTCGCCGCCCGGCCGGTGACCGCCGCGGCACGAACCACGGGCGTCGCCCGGCCACGGCGCCGGTCGTCGCCGCGCCGGTCCCACACAGGCCCACAACGGGGGCCGTCGGCACGGGCCAGGTCTCCTCGATCTTACAGTCAGGGGGGCTCTCGGGCACCCCGGAAAATTCCGGCCTCCGGCCGCCCGCGGCGGGCGTGCGCCGAGCCTACCCGGCGAGGCCGAGTTCCTTCTTCAGCCGTGCGACGTGACCGGTCGCCTTCACGTTGTACAACGCCCGCTCGACGGTGCCGTCCGGGCCGATGACGAAGGTGGAGCGCAGCACGCCCACCGTGGTCTTGCCGTACATGGTCTTGGTGCCGTAGGCGCCGTAGGCCTTGTGCACGGTCAGGTCCGGGTCGGACAGCAGCGGGAAGGTGAGCTTGTCACGCTCGGCGAACTTCGCCAGCCGCTCCGGCTTGTCCTTCGACACGCCGAGCACGACGTACCCGGCGTCGGTGAGCTCGGTGAGGCTGTCGCGGAAGTCGCACGCCTGCTTGGTGCAGCCGGGCGTCATCGCGGCGGGGTAGAAGTAGAGGATGACCCGCTTGCCGCGAAACGACCGCAGGGATACCTCGCCGCCCTGAGCGTCGGGAAGGGTGAAGTCCGGCGCCGCATCGCCGGGCGCGAGCCTGATGTCGGTCACGAGGTGCCTCCTGCGTTGTGCCGGCCGGGACCGGGTCCGACACCAGCCTAGCGGCATGGCCGATGTGTCATGAGGTGCTCGGACCTGGAAGACTGATCACATCGGTCGTGGGGGAGTGACTCCCCGTCAGGGCCGCCGGCGACGCCGCGGCGGGACCGCGGGCGAGGGACCCGGTGTCAGGACGCGCGGAGCAACGCGCAGAGGAACACGCGCGGAGGACCGCGCAGAGGAATACGGAGAAGGGGATCGTCATGGCGGACTCCGATCCCGCGGCACTGGAGCGGGAGATCGAGCGCACGCGGGCCGAGCTCGCCCGCACGATCGACGCGATCGCGGACCGGGTGAGCCCGCGGCGGGTCGCGGAGCGGAGCGTCGCCCGGGTGAAGGCGAACGCCGAGCAGCTGCTGACCACCGTGGGGGAGCTGATCACCGGCGACGCCTACCGGCCGGTGGACGGCGCCGAGGACGAGCGGCGGCAGCCGCCGCCGGACCTCGCCCCGGTGCTCATCGGCGTCGGCGTGGTGCTCGCGCTCGGCGCGACCGTCGTCCTGCTGCGCCGCCGCCGTCGCCGCCGCTGAGGCGCCCGCCCGCGTGACCGCGGGCGGGATCAGAGGAAGGCGCGTCCCTCGCCGCGGTAGGTCGGGGCCTCGCCCACGAGGCGGTCGCCCTCGACCAGGTGGAGCACGTCGAACCGCTCGCACAGCTCGCCCGCCTTGGCGTGGCGGAACCACACCCGGTCGCCCACGGCCAGATCGCGGGCGGCCCGGCCGAGCAGCGGCGTCTGCACCTCGCCCGCCCCCTCGTTCCGGCTGTAGCGCAGCCCGCCCGGCAGGTACGGCTGGGGCAGCCGGTCGGCTCCGGGCGGCCCGGAGGCGATGTAGCCGCCGCCGAGCACGGTCACCACCTCGGGCCCCGGCCGCCGCACCACCGGCAGCGCGAACAGCGCGGCGGGGCGGCCGCGGAACGAGCGGTAGAAGTCGAACAGCCGCGGATGGAACAGCCCGGATCCCGCGGCGATCTCGGTGACGGCCTCCTCCTGCGCGGTCTTCTCCACGCTGCCGGTGCCGCCCCCGTTGACGAACTCCAGCTCGGCGTGCCGCCGTACCGCCCGCACCACGGCGGCCCGGCGGAGCGCCAGCTCGCGCTGCGAGCGCCGCTGCACCCAGCGCAGCACCTGCCCGTACGGCCCGCCGACCCGGTCGCCGACGCCCGCGATCTGCGCCTCGTACGCCATGAGCCCGACGAGCCGCATGCCCGGCCGGGCGGCGATCGCCCGGGCGAGCTCGGCCGCCTGCGCGGGCTCCCGCACCGGGGAGCGCAGCGCCCCGGCGCGCAGCAGGCCGCCGAACGCGAGGTAGCCCGCGTCGACGTCGAGGCAGAGCCGCAGCTCGTGGCGGGGCCGCAGGTCCCGCACGGCCGACTCGATGAGGTCGAGGTGCGCCACGTCGTCGACCATGAGCGTGATCTCCCGGGCGGCGACCGGGTCGGCCGCGAGCGCGGCGATGGCCCGCCGGTCGGCCGTCGGGTAGGCCACGACGATGTCGGTGAACCCGTGCCCGGCCAGCCAGAGCGCCTCCGGCAGGGTGAACGCGAGGATCCCGGAGAAGCCGTCGAGGGCGAGCACGCGTTCCAGCACCGCCCGGCACCGGACCGACTTGCTCGCCACCCGGATCGGCTTGCCGCCGGCCCGCCGTACCAGGTCGGCGGCGTTGGCGTGCAGCGCATCCAGGTCGAGGATCGCCAGCGGCGGCTCGATGGCGGCGGTGGCCCGGTCGTAGCGTCGGCGCAGGTCGGCGGCGAGATCGGTGGGCAGGATGGTGGGGGGTGCCATGCCCGCAGCATAAAGGCGCACCCGTGAAATCACATGAGTTAACCTCGCATTTTCTTTGCGTGGGGCGGGCGGGAGCGCAAAGTCTCCGCCGGGCGCGGTCCCGGAAACGGCAAGGGATGGGGCAAGGCGCTGCGCGACGGGGCCGTGGCCGTGTACCTGTGCTGCTGTGACGAGTCCGGGCAGCACGAGGCGGCGGGCGGGGGCGGCCATGCGGGAGTCCTCGGGCGAGTGGGATCGGGAACCGCTGTGGCGGGCGGGGGCGGAGCGCGCACGGCTCTTCGGCGATGCCGTGCCGGACGGCCCGCGCGGCGGCCTGCGGAACGCCCCCGCGCCCGAGTCCGGGCAGGAGCCGGACGCCCGGGTCTCGCAGCGCGCGCTGCGGCCGGGCCGCACCCCCGCCGGGATCCTCGTCGCGCTGCTCGTCTCGGTCGCCGGATGGGCGGTGACGGCCGAGCTGATCTCGCTCATGCTCGGCGGGCGGCCGCGGTGGGGCCCGCTCGACCGGATCGGCGCGATCGGCGCCCGGACCTGGGGCGATCCGCTGGTCGGCGTGCTCGCCTGCCTGTTCGTCCTCGGCGGGGTGGCGCTCGTCGTGCACGCGCTCACGCCCGGCCGTCCCCGGCTCATCCCGCTGCGCACCCGCGACCCGCTGCTCGCCGTCGGCCTCACCCGGGCCGGGCTGCGCCGCGCGCTCACCGCCGCGGTGTACGCGGTGGACGACGTCGACGCGGCGCGCGTGGTGGTGCGCCCCGACCGCATCGAGGTACTGGTGCGCGGTACGGCCGGCCGTACCGGGGAGCTGCTGCCCCAGGTGGCGGCGGCCGTCGGCGACACGCTCGTGCGGATCGGCGCGGAGGCGCGGCGCGAGGTCGTGCTGCGGGTGCAGGCGGGGAGAGGCTGACCGTGCGCTCACACCTGGGGAACCGCGTCGGCCTCGCCCTCGCCGGGCTCGTCCTGCTCGCCGTCGGCGGTGCCGCGCTGTGGCTGCGGGACCGCCATCCGGCCGTCCCGATCGTCGACCCGCGGGCGGAGATGTTCCTCTACGCCCACCCGTGGCTGGTACCGGTGGCGGCGGTGCTGTGCTTCCTGCTCGCGCTCGCCGCGACCCGATGGCTGGTGCTCGCGGCCGGGTGGGGACGGCGCGGGGTGCGCTGCGGGTCGGGCGTCGCCACGCTCGGCGTCGCCCTGCAGGGCATCACCGGGATCAGCGCGGTGCGGGTACGGCTCGTCGGCGACCGGAGGCTGCGGGTCGGCATCACCTGCGATCCGCGGACCGACCTCGGCGCGCTGCTCGCCCGGCTCGACCAGCGGACCCTGTCACGGGTGCGCATGGCCGCGGGCGTGCCCGACGCCGAGGTCCTCGTCCGGCTGCACGTGCGCCGCCGCGTGTCCGGCTCGCCGTTCTCCCGCCCATAGCCGCGCCGCGGCGAGCCCGGCGGCGAGACACGCCGGCGGTACGGCGGGCAGCACGTAGCGGTGGTCGAAGGCGGCGATCAGCGGCGGCAGCATGAGGAGCGCCATCGCCGACGCCCAGGGCAGCAGCACGGTCCGCCCGGTCACGCCCGGCGCCCGGCCGGTGCGGCGCCGCGGCAGCACCACCCCGGCCGCGCCGAGCAGCAGGATCGCGGCGAGCAGCGGCCCGCGCAGGAAGCCCTGCGTCTGGTAGGCCCGCAGCAGGCCCGCCCACGGCTCGACCACCCTGGTCTGCCCGCTCTCGCCCTGGTAGAGCGTGGTCAGCTCGGCGGCGGTGCGCCCCCGGGAGGCGATTTGGTCGGTGAACGGCCGGACCGACTCGGGGAACGTGTAGGCGCTCTGCCAGCCGGGCGAGGGGTAGACGCGCCGGTTCCAGGTGAAGATGTGCGCGAAGTCGGTCAGGCCGGTGACGAGGAAGTCGACCGGCTGCGCCCGGATCGCCTGCATGGCGAACCGCCCGGCGAGCTCGTCCCGGGCGCGGGAGTCCAGCCCGGCACGGTTGAGCGGCGAGTCACCGCTCCAGATGTACTCCGGGGGCGGTTCGCGCTCGGCCACCGGCTCCCGCGGGCACAGCCGCCGCGTGTCCGCGTCGAGCTCGATCACGGCGCAGTCGGCGAACGTCAGCGTGCGCGCGTACAGGAACGCGTTGCCCCGGGCGAGCGCGAGGTCGCCGTACTCGGCGCGGAACCAGGCCGCGTACCCGCCGACGACGAGGGCCGCCACCGTCACCCCGGCCACCAGGCCCGTCCACCGCGTCCGGGCGACGAGCAGGCAGCCGAACACGATCACGAGCAGCGGCAGCCCGATCGTCCGGGTCACCGTCGCCGCCGCGAGCAGCAGCGCCGCGGCGGCGACGAACCGCCACGACGGCCGCTCCCGCCACAGCAGCAGCGCCACCGCGGCCGTGACGAGGAACGTGAAGGCCAGGTCCGCCATGATCAGGTGCTCGAGCTGCACCTGGTGGGCGTCGAGCAGCACCGGCAACGTCGCGAGGGTGGCCGCCCACCCCGGCAGCCGGGTCCGCCGTCGCAGCACCGCGTACACGCAGACCGCGAGCCCGAGCCCGAGCAGGTGCTGCACGACCACGACCGCCTCGATGCTCGACAGCGGCCGCAGCAGCCACAGCAGCAGCGAGTACCCCGACGGCCTGCTCTCCAGCGGCCGCGGATAGATCGCCGCCCCGAGATAGGCGAACGAGTCGGCCCAGAACCACAGCGCCGGCCGATACCCCAGTACGGCGAGCGTCCGCAGCCCGGCCCCCACGCCGAGCGCCGCGAGAAAGACCCCGTGCGCCCGCACCCACCCGCGCAGGCCCGTCCGTCCCGGTCGCGTCTCCGTCGACACCTGCCAGACCTCCCGAACCCGCCGACGCGGCCAAAACAGGATAGTCCGTCGTCCGGGCGGTGAGTGAGATCGCGCCCTGTGATCAGATCAGGAAAATTGGGAAATGTGAAACTTGACCGCACGGGGATCTCGACCGTGGTCGGCCAACATCTGGTATTAGATCCCTTGAGAGGAGAGGAGTGTGATTATTCACCGCCGCTCCTGATGTACGATCTTCAGAATTGCCGAACGATGACGAGTGCGTTCTCACGTCTTCGTCTTTGTTTTCGTCGTACGCAGCATTGCCGTGGATTCACTTGCCGAAGGCATGAGGCAGCCGTGCCGCTTCCCAAGCCGAATGTGCTGTTGGTGCCGGCGACCATACCGAGACCGTATCCAAGCTGTCGACCGGGCCACTCCACGGCCCATCGTCAGCAGAAGGCCCTCTGTCGCAGGCATTCAGGAGTGGGCGGAACGTTCGCGGCGTCGTCTCAGCGATGAGGTTGCTCTCCGCCGACATTTACCGCCTATTGCGGTACGCGCTTCTCGTGCAAAAGTACGGGTCAGTGCGAGTCGTCGTTTCTCGGCTCCCCGTAGGAGAATGCGCTGTACTCGCTTCCGGCGGTTCGACGACTCGGTGTGATCTCCTGCGCGGCGTCCTCGCCGCACTGACGAGCATGCCGGAGCGGCTTGATTCCAAAACCGTGGAGACCGCGCGTGCCTTCGGATACTGCTTGCTCTCCTGGAAGCGCGGTCCAAACCTTGTGGTCCGAGGTGCCCCGCCGGTCACGCTATCCGTGCGAGTAGCTCGTCGGCCTGTCGGCGCAGGTGCGGCGGCAGGCCGGGTGTCTCGAGTGCCTGCTTGGCGAGCATGGCCGCCCGCACCAGATCGCCGAGCAGCTCATGCGTGCGCGCCGCCCGCAGCAAGGCGGGTGCGCGACCGTCCGGCACGTTCTGCGGCTCACTGCCGAGACCGCCCGCCGTGTCGACCGCGTCGAGCGCGTCCTGCTCGGCTACGTCGTGCCGCCCGGTGAGCGCGAACGCCAGCGCACGTGCAGCCAACGTCGCCGGCCGGAGATGTGACCGAACCCGGGCCAGATCGCGCAGTGCGTCCCGCGCCCGGCCCAGGTCGGCGAGGATCTCCCCGCGCAGCGCCAGCGCGTCAGCGGGTGGCCGGTCGGCTCGCTCCACGGTGCCGTTGAGGCAAGCCAGGGCAGCGTGCGGCTGCCCCGAAAGCCAGAGCGCCTGACCCAGGGCGAGCTGTACGGACACGTCGCCCGGCGCCCAGGTCAGCGCGGTCTTGAGCGTCTCCACCGCCGTGGCGTACTCGCCTTGGGCGAGCCGGAGCCGCCCTTGCGCCGCGAGAACGCCGGCGACTTTGCCGAACTGCTGGAGCAGTGCGAATGTCTCGGCGGCCTCCTCGAACCGCCGATGCGCTGATGCGACGTCGCCGCTCGCGGCATCCACTTCGCCCAGAATCGCCTGGGCCTCGGCCCGCACCCAGGTGTCCTCGATCTCAGCCACCCGCGCGGCCTCCTCGGCCAGCTCACGAGCCGCCTCCCATCTTCCCTCCGCGAGGGCCTTGCGCGCCTGCTCCAGGTCGGCGGCAGGGGACTCCGGACGGCGGATTGCAGAGATCAGGCGGTCGTGCTGTAACTCGTACCAGCGGCTGTTGATCCGGTATTCCGCCCGTAGCATGTGCCGGTCCTCAAGAGCCCGGGCGATCGCGTTCGGCATGCCGGCGGTCTCCTGCAGGCCCTCGTTCACCACGCTCCGCGTGCCGTGCTCGGTGATGAAGTTGCTGCTCAACCAGTGCCGGAGCTCGCCCACCGTGATCCCGTGCGCGTCCGCCACCTCCTGCAGCGCCCGGCGGCAGAACCCCACGAGGAACCGGTCGACGTCGGCGTAGGCGCGCACATGCTCGGCCGTGATCCTGGTCACCTCGGGCGGTAAGGATTCCCACAGCGCCGAGCAGACCACCTGGAGCTGGACCGGCTCGACCTCGTCGACGACGAGCCGCGTTCTCCGGCCCTCGTCGTTGACGAACGTGACGGTGCGCAGGTCATCAACGAGCACCTCGGCCGCCCCCGGGCCGAAGGAGCGATCGGTGTGCCGAAGAGGACCGATGACCGCCTCGAGCGCGGCCTCCGGGGTGAACGGCAGCAGGTGGAACCGTGCCCGTGACCCGTGCCCGAGCGGCCGCTCGTAGGGGAGCACGGCCGCCAGGTATTCCTCGCGAAGCGAGAGCAGCAGATGCAGCCCGTCGTGCTCGCACGCCGCCTGGGCGAGTTGCTCCAGGCATGCCGTCCGTTCGGCCTTCCACTGCACCGGGCCGCTGAACAGCTCTTCCGCTTGGTCGATCGCTGCGAGAACCGGGACCGGGTCACCGTAGCGGTCGTACCGTACCGGTCTCCTGGCGAGAAACTCCGAGATCGTCAGATGCGCGAGCGTGGCCGGTGGCTGATCCGGCGCCCAAGCGGACAGCAGCTCCAGCACGTACCGGTTAACCCCCGGAGGCGGGTACGGCCCTGCCCCTGGGCGGCCACTGGGCCGCGGCGCGGGACGAGCAATCGGCAAGACGTCAGCCCGCGCCGGATCGATGCGCGGCACTACGCCCGCGTGTAGCAGGGAGGTCTTGCCTACGCCGGACGCCCCGAACAGCACAGTGAGCCCGGTCGCCTGCCAGATGACGGCGACGTCCCGGGCCTCCCGATCACGCCCGAAGAACAGGCCGTGCTCCTCGCCGGTGAAGGGCCTTAGCCCGACGTAGGGGCAACCGGTGCGCCCTCGCGGGGTCATCATGGTTCGCACCGTGCTCACGAGCCCACCATCCTGCGTTGCAGTACGGCGCACAACCCCGTGTCAGCACCCAGGACAATCGAGACGTTCCACCTGTTCAGGCGCTGTGTCAGGGAACGGCACGTCTCTTCCTTCGCGTTCCGTACCGTGCCGTCCACCCAGGATGGGAGCCGCGTCCTCAGTTCACGGCGTTTGCGGCCCACAGACAGGAGCGGGCGCATCGTCATCCCCTCGAGGATCGCTGCCGGCTTCGTATGCCGCCCATTCGCCGCCTGTCCACCATGTTCAGCGCCTACATCAAGTGGTCGGGGCTCGGTGAGCACGAGGGGATGGGCGCCACTCGCAGGTGGTGGACGACAACTGGCCGACAGTCGGTTGCGAGGGACGCCCGCCATACCCATCCGCCACCATCGGGAGATCGCCATCTGTGGGCCCTTCCCATCTACCCGCAGGGCGTCGGCAAGAAAGTCGTCGTGGTGCTGGTTTGGGGTGCCGGAAGCGAAAAGGGGATGGACATCGTGGGAAACGGCCGACGCGTTCTTCCCAAGCCTCCGCAGCCGACGGCGGAGGCCGACGGCGTCCCGGATCTCGGCGGCCTACACCCCGCGCGCCTGTGGGTGGTGGTCGATGGATGAGGAACCGAACCGCACAGCGCAGCGATCGCTCGGTCGCTCGCCAGTGGGCGGTCTGCCCCTGCACGTGCTGACACCGAGGCAAGGTGTGCGATTCCCCTGCGGAGCCGGTCGACCAAGCGCCTGTCCGTCTCGTCCGCTGAGCTGCTCTGACGGCCCGGAAACGATCCGTCTCGAAGCTTCTATTTCCCATATGGGCCAGCGCTATGTCAAGTTTTGGCGTGATCAGATGACCGAAATTCCCCTGTTTGGGGTAACTCGTCGTCCTCCACGTGTGCACTGAATCCCGCCACCGGTCCGGTATCCTTGACGTCGACAATGCGCTGTATCGCGCGGCGGAGAACCGGACGATCGATCCGATCCAGATCACGGAGGCTAAGCCCGGCGACATCGAGCAGGCCTCCACCCACGGTCTCGTCAGACATGACACCACCTTAGCTCTTAGACGCCCTAAACTCTTAGGCCGATATTGGATGAGATGATCCGCTTCCGTACCGAGACCGTTACGATTCTCAGTACGGCCTGATGGGAACATCGTTGATATCCCTCGGAGTGGCGCGGCGATCAAGCTGGCCTCGGCATTTCACGAGAGAGGCGGTTACATGTCTGTGGCGGACTCTTTGAGTTCTCCCCGTCTACCCGGGCGGCAACCTCAGGTCTGGGGTAGGATTCCCCAGCGGAACAAGAACTTCACGGGTCGCGAGGAGCTTCTCGAGAGGCTGCACGACACGATCGGCTCAGACGTCACCGCCGTCGTGCCACACGCGCTGCACGGGTTCGGCGGTGTCGGCAAGACCCAGGTCACGATCGAGTACGCGTACCGGTACGGGCACGAGTACGACCTTGTCTGGTGGATCCCGGCAGATCAGCCGATCCTGGTGCGCTCCGCGCTCGCCGCCCTCGCGCCGCACCTCGGGCTGCCCAACGCCACCGCGACCGGCATCGAGGACGCCGTCACCGCCGTGCTGGACGCACTGCGGCGCGGCAAGCCGTACGAGAAATGGCTGCTGATATTCGACAACGCAGACCGTCCGGAGGACATTCAGGACGTGCTTCCGCACGGTCCGGGTCACGTGCTCATCACGTCCCGCAACCACGCTTGGCAGGGCGTGGTCGACACCGTGGCGGTCGACGTCTTCACGCGGGAAGAGAGCATCGAGTTCCTTCGCAAGCGGGCTCCCCGCACCTTCACCGTCGAGGACGCAGACCGACTCGCCGAGGAGCTCGGTGACCTCCCACTCGCGCTGGAGCAGGCCGGCGCACTGCAGGCGGAGACCGCGATGTCGGTCGACGAATACCTGCGGCTGCTCAAGGAGCGGGCGACGCAGCTCCTCGATGCGAACAAGGCGGCCGACTACCCCCTCTCCGTGACGGCCGCGTGGTCGCTGTCGGTGGCCCAGATCGCGCAACGGCTCCCCGAGGCGCTGGAACTTCTGCATTGCTGCGCATTCTTCGGACCGGAGCCGATTCCCCGGGACGTCTTCAGCATGCTGCCGGAGGAGTTCGCCGCCGACTCTCGGCTGGCCAGGCTGCTCGCCGATCCGATCCTGCTTAGCAAGACGATCCGGGAGCTGGGCCGCTTCGCGCTGGTCCGGATCGACTCCGAGAGCCGGACCCTCCAGGTGCACCGGCTGGTACAGGCGCTGCTGCGTGCCGAGCTCACCGAGGAGGAGCGTCGGTCCTTCCGGCACGAGGTACACCTGCTGCTGGCGGCGGCGGAGGCCCCGCTGCGCAGCGAGGACAACGCCGACTGGCCGCGCTACGCGGAGCTGCTCGCCCACGTGACCCCCGCCGAGGTCGCGGTGTGCCGGGACGAGCGCATTCGGAAGTTCGCGCTGAACATCGTGCGCTACCTCTACTCCTCCGGGCAGTACCAGTCCGCCCGTGACCTGGTTCAGGGCATGGTCACGCAGTGGAAGAGCGATAGCGGAGACAACAACTGGCTCGTGCTCGTGGGACAGCGGCACCTCGGCACGGTGTTGCGCGAGCTCGGGGATTATCGGCGCTCGTTCGAGCTGAATCGTGTAACGCTGGACCGGATGCGCCACGTGTTGGGCCGAGACCATGAGGAGACGCTTCTGCTGTCCAACAGCTTCGGCGGCGACCTCCGGCAGCGCGGCGACTTCGCCGACGCGCTAAAGCACGACATCGAGTCGCTGAGCCGCCATCGGCAGGTGTTCGGCCCGGACCACCGCCGGACCGCCCGGGCGATGAACAACCTCGCGGTGGACTACATGCTCCTCGGCGACTACGCCAAGGCCCACGAGCTGCAGCAGGACGCCTACAACCTGCAGCGGCGCGGGGTGCGGCTCGACAAACAGGCGGTGCTGATCGCATGGACCAACCTCGCCCGCGTGGTACGGCTCCGCGGTAACTACTTCGCCGCTTGCGACATCGGAGAGGACGCCTACGAGTTCGGCATCCAGGAGCTCGGTGCTGATCATCCCTGGACGCTGCGAACCGCCAACGACCTTTCCATCGCCAAGCGTCGGGCCGGGCAGATCGACGAGGCGTACGAACTCGCTCGGCAAACCTATTCACGAGTGGAACGTCGGTTCGGTCGCGACCATCCCGACGCCCTCGCCGCGGCGACGTGTCTTGCGAACGTCCAGCGCACCAGGGGCGAGCTCAGCGAGGCGCTCGAGCTGCTGCGCGACTCCGCCGAGCGCTTCGCCCGGACGTACGGCCGAAACCACCCGTTCACCTTCGGTTCCGAGTTGAACCTCGCCCTGCTGCTCCGGGTAACCGGCAAGGCGACGGAGGCCCGCGCGCTCAACGAGAAATGCCTTGCAGGGTTCGACGTCAGCCTCAGCCGGAAGCACCCCTACTCGCTCACCTGCGCGATCAACCTCGCTAGCGACTTGGCCGAGCTCGGTGAGGTCGCCTTGGCCTGTGAGCTGGGCGACGCGACACTGGAGATGCTGCGTGACCTGCTGGGCGCCGCTCACCCGCTCACCCTCGCCTGCGCCACCAACCTCGCCATCGACATGCGCGCGCTGGGCGAGGTGAGGCGCGCCGAGGAGCTGCTCACCGACACCATCACTCGGTACGAGCGGGTGCTGGGCCCCGGTCACCCTGACACGGAGGTGGCGCGTAGCAACCGGCGGCTCGACTTTGACTTCGACCCGCCCGCCGTCTGAGCGCCAGGGCGTCATGGGGCGTCCGGCTCCATGCCGTTGCGTTCGCGCCAGCGCGCCCGGTGCCGCTCAGCTCGCCGCCGGGCCAGCTCACGGGCGGCGGTCGAGACCGGCTCGTCCGCCCAGAGCTTGAGCCGCTGGGCCATGCGGGCGGTGAACGCCTCGCCCTCTGGGGTCAGCCGCCCGCTGCGCATGAGCGTGCGTGTCACCAGGTACGCGCCCTCACGCCAGCGGCAGAACTCCGCGCTCGCCTCGAGCTCGGCACGGCCGGTCTCGATCCGGCGCTGCCGTCGCCAGAAGTCGGTCACACCTAAATAGGCGTAGGCGCCCTGGAGCAGGCCGGGTATGGGGCGAGGGTCCTCGCGCCAGGGTGCGTAGTGGCGGGACCCGTCATCGGGCTCGGTCAGCGGGACGATATCGAGCAGGGCCGAGAGCTTGGCGTGCTGCGTCTCGTGGGTGAGAGTGACCGCGAAAGCGGCTGGATCGGGCGGTGTCGACAACGCCACGCAGCCGAAGGTCTCGCGCGAGGTAGCGCTCGACTGGCCGCCCGCGGGTGGCGTACGTAGCGGTGTGAGCACGCTGATCGCGGTCCGCACCTCGTCGGCGACGGTGCGATGGTGTCGCACGAGTAGCCGCCACGCCGCCTGCAGCGTCTCCTGCCAGCGCGCGACATCGCCGCCGCTCAGCCGGCCACCCATGTTCGCGGCGCCGGGCATGCGGTACGGATCGAGGTCGTCGATGACGAGGCGCAGCGGCACGCCGTCGGCCTCGGCGGAGACCGTGCGCAGCCCACGCCATCCCGGGCCGTCCCGGCTCGGGTCTGCCGGGATCGTCACGATCACTCCGGCTCCGGAGACTTCGGCACCGTCTGCCCTGCTGTGCACCGTCGCCTCGGTAGCGGTGGGCGGCAGCACCGCCTGGCCGAGCGAGGGAAGGGTCACCACGCCCTCGACCGCCGGTACGTCGACCTCGCACTCTGTGCCCGATCGAATCGCCGCGGCCGCTGCGAGGGCGGCGAGCCCGCGGGGAGTGGCACCGGGGCGCCTTTCGCGGAGCGCGTTGATGGTGTCCCGCGACCAGGCCCCGACGGAGGGGTGCCGCAGGACCGTGTCGACGGCGTCGTCGTCCCGGCTCTGGATGGCGGCGAGCAGGTCGTAGGCGCGGCGGGCCATCCCGGCGTCGGGATGGCCCACCGCCTTCGCCGCCTCCACCACACCGCGCACGAGGAGCACGTGTTTGCTGTGTTGCGCCGCGGCGAGCTGGGCGACGGCGGACGGTCCGCCACCTCCGTCGGCGAGTTCGGCGAACACCCGAACCGGGATGCGATGCTCACGCGGTTTCATCGGCGCTCCTCGAAGATGGGTTCCGTGCGACGGCGAGGTCGGCCGCGACGCGGCTCCTGATATGCGCGATGAGGCGGAACAGGTCCGGGCAGTACACGGAGGGGTTGGCGAACCCGCTCCCCGCGCGGTAGCGGTGCACGTAGAGCCCGCCCCCGCAGACGGCGGACACCCGGCAGGCACGGCATTGCGCGGCGAGGGCCGCGCGGCCGATCTGGCGGGCCACGATCGTGGGCAGGCGCAGCGCATCGTCGAACGAGTTGCGCAGGACATGCAGGCCGGTGGCCGCGGCACCGTGGTAGGCGGACTTGAGGAGGTCGGTCTGCTCGATGGCGCCGTCGGTCTCCACCACGACCATCGCGGCCGGCGAGAGGCCCACCAGCTCGGTCGTGGAGGCGCCGCCCAGCAGCAGGTGGATGATCTCGTCGAACATTCGGACGCGGGGAACGTCGTGAGGCGTGTCGTACCAGCGGTTGAAGACCGCGATCAGCCAGTCCGCGTACGGCGTGGCAGGGTCGTCCGGGACGCGGCCGGGTGGCGGGATGGTCCAGTTGCCGTGGGGGAGCAGGAAGTCGATGGTGGGCGGGTCGAACTCGAGTAGTGCCTCGTAGACGTCGATCGGATCGTTCCTGAGGTCGATCGTGCAGAGCAGCCCGGCGAACACCCGGCGATAGGGCGGCCCGGTGAGCAGGCCGAGCGCCTCGACGACCCGGCGGTGGCTGCCCCGGCCGTCCGCCCGGCGACGATTGCGGTCGTGCGCGGCCTCGTCGCCGTCGAGACTCACCCCGACCTGTATGCCGAGTTCGTCGAAGAGCCGTAGGTAGCGTGCGTCGAGCAGCAGGCCATTGGTCTGCAGGCTGACCGCGACCCGGGTGCGCTCGCCGACCGCAGAGCGTATGCCGGTGACGATGCGGCGGATCGCCATCGGGCCCGCGAGCAGTGGCTCGCCGCCGTGCAGGATGACCTCGATCTTCGGTAGGCCGTGCGCCTGTACATGCTCCGCGATCCGCTGCGCCGTCGCGGCGACGATTTCCGAGGACATGGTTTTCGGTCGGTCCCGCCAGCCCGAATCCGCCATTTTGTACATGTAGCAATAACTGCAGGCGAGGTCGCATCGACTGTGGATTTTCAAGATGAATTCTCGGAATGGTGTGGGGCGCCAGCCGGCGGCCATGAGCCCTTCGACGTCGAGTGTGAGCGGCCACTCGTCCATGGCCAATAAGCCTAGCGGTCGAGACGAAACCTGTCGTCCCTGGAAAACGTGGAGTCCGCATAATATCATTCTTCATGATCCGGGTCACGAGGCTGCAGATATATAATGCCCCGCCGCCCGAGACTCCCGGTCGATTGCTACCGTCGGCTGTATTCCATCGACCAATCCCATGACACGCTCTCCCCTCGGTTCGGGGCCTCCAGGCCGTCGCGTGAATCACGTGGGCTCCGTTCCAGGCCCGCAGAGATGTGATCACGGAACATCGCCATGAAATGGCGGATCCAGAACACGCAGTCCACGGTCGTCATGCCCGGGGATATCTCGTGGCGCGTGTGACGATCTGTGAGAGTTCTTCGGCATGCGGCGGTGGGGGAATGGATACGTGGTAGGTGCCTCACCGAGCGCACCGACACCACATTCGCTTGCGCGAATCACGGGCGCCGCCCGCCCATGAGAGAAATGACGGTGCCGCCCAGGCCGGAAAGCCGATCACCGGCAGCTCAGCACTCGATGACGTTGACGGCGAGGCCGCCGCGGCTGGTTTCCTTGTACTTGTCGAGCATGTCGCGGCCGGTGGCGCGCATGGTGGCGATGGCCTTGTCCAGGGAGACGAAGTGGTGGCCGTCGCCGCGGAGGGCGATGCGGGAGGCGGCGATCGCCTTGACCGAGGCGACCGCGTTGCGTTCGATGCAGGGGATCTGGACGAGGCCGCCGATGGGGTCGCAGGTGAGGCCGAGGTTGTGCTCGATGCCGATCTCGGCGGCGTTCTCCACCTGCTCGGGGGTGCCGCCGAGGGCCTCGGTGAGGCCGGCGGCGGCCATGGAGCAGGCGGAGCCGACCTCGCCCTGGCAGCCGACCTCCGCGCCGGAGATCGACGCGTTCTCCTTGAACAGCACGCCGATCGCGCCCGCGGTGAGCAGGAAGCGGACGATGCCGTCGTCGTCGGAGCCGGGGACGAAGCGGTCGTAGTAGCTGAGCACGGCGGGGATGATCCCGGCGGCGCCGTTGGTGGGGGCGGTGACGACCCGGCCGCCCGCGGCGTTCTCCTCGTTGACCGCGAGGGCGAACAGGCTCACCCAGTCCATCGTCTGCAGCGGGTCCTTCTCCGGGGCCTCGCTCTGCAGCCGCCGGTAGAGCTGCGCGGCGCGGCGGCGGACCTTGAGGCCGCCGGGGAGCACGCCCTCGCGGGTGCAGCCGCGGCGGATGCACTCGGTCATCACCCGCCACAGCTCGAGCAGGCGGGAGCGGATCTCGCCGGGGTCGCGGCCGAAGGCGCGCTCGTTCTCCAGCATCACGCCGGAGATCGACAGGCCGGTCTCGGCGCAGTGGGCGAGCAGCTCGGCCGCGGTGGTGAACGGGTACGGCAGGGCCGTGTCGTCGGGCTTGATGCGGTCGGGGCCGGTGGCGTTCTCGTCGACCACGAAGCCGCCGCCGACCGAGTAGTAGACCTTCTCCAGCAGCACGTCACCCGTGCCGTCGAGGGCGGAGAACCGCATACCGTTGGGGTGGCGGGGGAGCGAGGTACCGCGCTCGAAGACGAGGTCCTCGCCGACCACGAAGGGGATCTCGTGGATGCCGAGCAGCGGGACCGTGCCGGAGGCGCGCATCGCGGCCACCCGCTCGTCGGCGGTGTCGACGTCGACGCGCTCGGGCGTCTCCCCGGCGAGGCCGAGCAGCACCGCCTTGTCGCTGCCGTGCCCCTTGCCGGTGAGGCCGAGCGAGCCGTACAGCACGGCCCGGACGCGGCGGGTCTTGTCCAGCAGGCCCTCGCGGTGCAGCAGGCGGGCGAACCGGTGCGCGGCGACCATGGGGCCGCCGGTGTGCGAGCTCGACGGGCCGATGCCGATCTTGAACAGGTCGAAGACGCTGATGGCCATGGGTCACGCCTTTCCGGCCGGTGGGCCGTATCGGTGTCGCCGCCGGCCCCGGTCGGGTCGGCGGGTCCCCTGCCGGCGGGCGCCCGCGCACGCCCGGTCGGTGCGGCGCGCGTGACGCCCTGTTTGATCTGCTCTGAGTGGTACGTCCGGTTATACCGGGCCAGGTCGGCGCGAGCCAGAGGCCGGATCGGCCGCGTGGCCCACCCGCGGGAGGCGGGCCACGACAGGACGAACGAGCCCGGTCAGGAGTCGCCGGCGGTGAGCGCCGCGTACTCCTCGGCGCTGAGCAGCTCCTCGGCCTCGCCGGTGGTGCGCACCTTGAACAGCCAGCCCTCGCCGTACGGATCGGAGTTGATCAGCGAGGGGTCGTCGACGACCGCCTCGTTGATCTCCACCACCTCGCCGCTCACCGGGCAGTAGACGTCGCTCACCGACTTGACCGACTCCACCTCGCCGACCGCGTCACCGGCCTGGACCGTGGCGCCCACCTCGGGGAGCTGCACGTACACCACGTCGCCGAGCTGCTCGGCCGCGTACGCGGTGATGCCGATCGTCACCACCCGGCCGTCGTCGAGCCCGGCCACCCACTCGTGCTCCTTGCTGTACCCGAGCTCCTCAGGGATGCTGCTCACCTGTTCCTCCTGTAGAAGGGCAGATCGACCACGTCGACCGGCTCGTGCCTGCCGCGGATGTCCACCGCCAGGCCTTCGATCCGCTCGTCGGCCACGTTACCGATCATCCGTCCGATCGCCGGGCCGGTCAGGTACGCCATCGCGATCGGCTTGCCGAGCGTGGGAGAGGGCGCCCCGCTCGTCACCTCGCCGACGACCGCGCCGCCGGCGGCGTTCACCACCGCGTACCCGCGCCGGGGGACCCGCCGTCCCCGCGCCACGAGGCCGACGAGGCGGCGGCGCGGGCCGTCCGCGGCGTCCCGGGCGGCCTCCAGCGCCGCCCGGCCGACGAACTCCCGCGGCTCGCCGGGGTCGCCGAAGTCCACCACCCGGCCCAGGCCGGCGTCGAACGGGGTGACCTCCGTGGTCAGCTCGTTGCCGTACAGCGGCATCCCCGCCTCGAGCCGCAGCGTGTCGCGCGCCGCCAGCCCGGCCGGGCACAGGCCGTACGGCTCGCCCGCCGCGGCCAGCGCCCGCCACAGCCGCACCGCGTCGTCGGTGGCGACGAACAGCTCGAACCCGTCCTCGCCGGTGTAGCCGGTGCGCGCCACGAGCGCGCCGATCCCGGCCACCTTCGCCGGCCGTACCGCGTAGTACCGCAGCTCGCCGAGGTCGAGGTCGGCGACCCCGGCCGCGGCGAGCACCTCGGCGGAGCGCGGCCCCTGTACGGCGAGCAGCGCGTGCGCCGCGGACCGGTCGGCGACGACCGCGTCGTAGCCGTCAGCCCGGGCGGCGAGCTCGGCGGCGACCCGCTCGGCGTTGGCCGCGTTGGCGACGACGAGGAACTCCTCGGCGGAGAGCCGGTACACGATCAGGTCGTCGAGCACGCCCCCGTCGGGCGCGCAGAGCATGGTGTAGCGGGCACGGCCGGGCGCGAGCCCGGACACGCGGCTCACCACCGCGTGGTCGAGCGCCGCGGGGGCCTGAGGTCCGGTGACGAAGATCTCCCCCATGTGGGACAGGTCGAACAGCCCGGCCGCGGTGCGGACGGCGCGGTGCTCGGCGGACTCGCTGCCGTACCGGAGCGGCATGCGCCATCCGGCGAAGTCGACCATGGTCGCACCGAGGCTCTCGTGCACGCCGTGGAGCGGTGTGGATCGGGACATGCTGCGGCACCTCAGCTGGGTCGGATGCGGGCAGTATCGTCGGGCATCCTCCCCCTCTGTCATCTGTGCCTGAGAGCTTCGCCCGGGCTTTACCGGACTTTCACCTTCGGCGAGGCCGTGCCGGCCTGCTTTCCAGAGGGCACCACTTCCGCGCGGTTCGTTGGCCTGAGAGGTTCTCGGGGAGGGGATTGCTCCTTCGGCGGCCCCGACCGGCTGCCGGGGCACTCTCCCGCGCGGAATCCACGGTGTCACCGCCAGCGTAGCAGGATGGGCGGTTTCCGCCAGAGGGCGCGGCGAATCCGTGTTTCCGCCGGTCGGTACGGCACGGCCGCTCCCGCCCGCCCGCCTCCCCGGCGGCCCGCGCGCGGTCCGGCCATCGCCCGGGTGATGGTGGGATTGGGGACGGGGTCGACCGACCGGGGGGTGACCGAAACGTGCTGACGTGGTTCCAGGAGACCATCGTCGAACAGCGGCGGCTGCCGCTGTTCTGCTTCTTCGTGGCGCTCATCCTCGCGTTCGTGGTCACCCGGGTGCACGTGCGGCTGATCCGCGCGGGCGTGGGCTGGTTCCGCAACGTCAGCATCGGCGACCTGCACATCCACCATGTGGTGTTCGGCGTGGTGCTCATGCTCGTCGGCGGGGTGACCGGGCTGCTCGTCTCGGCGCACTCCACCGGCTGGTACGCGTTCGCCGCGGCGGTCTTCGGCGTGGGCTCCGCGCTCGTGCTCGACGAGTTCGCGCTCATCCTCCACCTGCGCGACGTGTACTGGTCGGAGGAGGGGCGCACCTCGGTCGACGCGGTGTTCGTCGCGGTCGCGATGACCGGGCTGCTGCTGCTCGGCCTGCGCCCGCTCACCTGGGAGAGCATCGGCGGCGTGCCGGTGCACGGCGGGCTCGCCGTCGCGGTGCTCGTGCTCAACCTCGTGCTCGCGGTCATCACCCTGCTCAAGGGCAAGATCTGGACCGGGCTGGTCGGGCTGTTCGTGCCGGTCCTGCTCGTGGTGGGCGCGATCCGGCTCGCCCGCCCGGGCTCGCCGTGGGCCCGCTGGTTCTTCGCCCCGGGCGCGCGCCGCCCCAACCCGGGGAAGATGGCGAAGGCGATGCGCCGGGAGGTCCGCTGGCGGCGGCCGGTCATCCGCGCCAAGATCGCGTTCCAGGAGTTCCTCTCCGGCCGCCACGACCTGCCGTCGATCACCGCGTCCGCGGACCGGCCGCGGCGGGCCAGGCGGGTGCGCCCCCGCGTCCCGGCCCGCAAGCGGCGCTTCGTGCCGCCGCGGGCGCTGCGCCGCCGCCGTCCGCCCCGTTACCTCCGCTGACGTCCACCCTCCGGACGGGAGATACTTGACTCCACAACCACAATGCGGCGGAAGGCGCACAGACGTGGTCATAGGGCGGAACGTCGTGGGTGATCGTACGTCCACGGATCGGCACGACGGGTCATCGGACGTGCACGAGGAGTCGGCGACCGGTGGATTAGCCGGATTATCCGGCCGGGCGCCCGACGGCGGCGGGACGGGGGCGGGGGACCGGGCGGGCCTCACCCGCTCCGGCCCGCCGGAGGGACGAGCGGCCGCCGGTTCCGGTCCGGGCGGCGGTACGGCGGAGGCGGCGCGGGCCGACGGCGTCCCCGGCGGCGGGCGGGCGCCGGGGCGGGACGGGCGCCTCGCGTCCCACGACGGCGGCGGGCGCCGCCGGGCGGCCCGGGGCGCCGGGCGCGGCGCGCGGACCCGCACGGCCCGGAACCCGCGCGGGGTGGTCACCCTCGACGACGTGGCGCGCCTCGCCGGGGTCTCGCTCGCCACCGCGTCCCGGGTGCTCGGCCCGGCGAGCGCGCGCCGGGTCGGCAGCGAGCTGCGCGAGCGGGTGGAGAAGGCCGCCCGGCAGCTCGGCTACACCCCCAACCTCGTGGCCCGCACCCTCGCGCACGGCGCGAGCGACCTCGTCGGCCTCGTCGTGCCCGGCCTCGCCGAGCCGTACTTCGCCGCGCTCGCCGACGGCGTGCTGCGCGCCGCCGAGCGCGACGGCCTCGCGGTGCTGGTCGGCGCGGGCCGGGGGGACCCGGAACGCGAGATCGCCCATCTCGCGACCCTGCGCGCGCAGCGGGCCCGCGCGATCGTGCTCGCCGGGGTCGACGCCGTGGCCGTGCCGGTGGCATCCGGGCTCCGCGCCGAGCTGGAGCGTTACCAGGCGATCGGCGGCCGCGTGGCGTGCGTCGCCCGGGAGCTGCCTGCGGCGGATCCCGGCGCGGGCCCGCTCGGGGACCTGCCGGTCGACCTGGTCGTGCCCGACGACCGCGGCGGCGCCTCCCGGCTGGCGCAGGCGCTCGCCGCCCTCGGGCACCGCCGCTTCGCCGTGCTCGCCGGGCCGCCCGAGCTGCCGCAGGTGCGCGAGCGGGTGGCCGGGTTCACCGCGGGCCTGATCGGGGCCGGGCTGCCCGCCCCGCGGGTGCTGCACGCCGCCTGCGACCGGGACGGCGGCCGGGCCGCGGCCGAGCGCCTGCTCGCCGAGGGGACCGATGCGACGTGCCTGTTCGCGGTGAGCGACGCGATGGCCCTCGGCGCGCTCGACACGCTGCGCGCCCGCGGCGTGCCGGTGCCGGACGCGCTCTCCCTGGCCGGGTTCGGAGACCACGCCGGCTCGCCGGACCTCACCACGGTGCGGCCGCCGGCCGAGGGGATGGGCGAGCGCGCCCTCGACCTCGCGCTGCGGCCGGCGCCCGCGGCCGAGCCGTACCGGGGGCGCGTGGTCGCCGTGCCGGGCGAGGTGGTGGTCCGGGGGTCGGTGCGGCGGATCGGCTGAGCGCGCCGCCCGCACGCCGGGTCTGCCGTCCGGGCGCACCCGGATGCCGCACCCGTGCATCGGCTCGATCTGCCGCTCGATGACCTTCTTGCGGTACTCCGCGTGGGGGTACGGCCTGCGGTGCAGGATCTCCGCGCCGCTCATGGCGAGGCCGCGCCGGTTCTCGAGGGGCCGCCTGTTCGCCCGTCGCCGGAACCGTGGAATCGGGTGATCGTGCCCGGGATCGCGCCTCCGGGATTCCAAGATCAATCAGCGACCTTGACATTACGGCGGTGCGTAGGAATTGGCGATCCTGACATTACGGTGGTGGGGAAAAAGGGAAGCTGATCTGATCATTCGGCCGGGCACCCGATATGCGCTTGCCGACCGACTGCGCGCCTCCGGGCGCCCGTCCCGCCCCGGCCGCGGCCGGTACGGCAGAGCCGCCGCGGCGCCCGGCCGCCGGGCGTGCGAACGCGCCGAGTAACCGTGATGTCGCGATTTACCGGGCATACCGGCGAACGTCGTCCGAGGGTATGGCGAAGCCTGATCCGGACGGCGGCGCGAAGCGGGATGGTTCGGGCACCTGCCGCCCGCGGGATTGACGGCCCGGGAAAGCGGGAACCTCCGCCAAGGCGGAGCCTCTCCTTCGCTAGAGATCCGGTACCCGGTTATCGCTCGTGCGGGGCGTTCCGGGACTGGCGGCGCGATATCGGGGCATCCCTGTGGCCGGGCCGCCGGGATGCCCCACCCCCGATCGCGCCCCCGCCCGATCCCCCCGGATCCGGCACGGGCGGCCGGCCGTACCACCGTCCGAGGGCACGCGCCCGGCGATCCCGTGGCGCGACGGCCCGCGGACGACGAGAGAAAGGGGCGGACAATGGCGTCCTCCAGTGCTCCTCTCCGGGCACCCCGCGGGCCCGTGCGCACCGCGAAGGGCTGGCCGCAGGAGGCGGCCCTCCGGATGCTCCGGAACAACCTCGACCCCGAGGTCGCCGAGCACC
>Ga0310834_100757_pt1 | contig 28072 bp, 24 predicted proteins | sample SM_ome_2_FD_201314 | JGI IMG/M metagenome (GOLD analysis project Ga0310834, IMG submission 201314) | Sorghum-adapted microbial communities enriched on stacked mutant (SM) sorghum from Joint BioEnergy Institute, Emeryville, California... ... | reverse complement strand
AACCGTCCTTTCTTTGGTAGGGTTGTGGTGACTCTATTATACCAAAAGAGGAACGGTTTTCTTCTTTTTTATCCAAAAAAGTGTCCCAAAAGCGAACGCTATGCGAACACTTTTGGGACATCCTCCTTTTGCTTGCCTCCCTCACTTCCAAGCTGCAATGTCGCGGGTTATGCCTCCCATAACAGAAAGCAAGTCGAGTGCTCTCTTCTCCTTGCTGATTCGTTTGTTTTTGATTGACCTAACTGACATTGCTTTTCTGCTCTTGCTTACAAGCGGCTAATTCCCTTTGTCTCGACCGGGTTACACCATCGCCTCTCCTTCCAGTTCAAGCATTTGGCTGTACCGCTTGTAAAACAGGCCGAGTTCCCCTTTATAATTTTGTTTCCATGGTTTTTCTTTGCCGCAATAATGAATGAAAACCGTATTTTTCTCAATCCACGATAAATCATGCTTTGGATTCGGCAGCAGCTGTAAAAAATCATAGTAACGAGCATCGTAGTTGTAGCGATACCCGTCGACTGGTTTAATTTTGTCCCAATACAGTCCGTTAAGCACATCTTGATCGGGAAGGACGAGTTTAAACCGGTTGTCGCGAATGAACTGATAAATCTCCTCTAGCTGAACGTGTTGCCGCATCATCGCTATATTCATCATCATTACGCCTGTGTTGAAATAGCCCTTGGCATTCGGTGTCTTCAGTCGGAGTTTGTTGAACAAGTTGGCTACTTTCGTGGAATGTGTATGCTCAGCGGCGATAAACCAATTGCCCTCAAAATCCATCTCATACAGCTCATCGATCGGGTTGATAGCGACAATATCCGGATCAAGATACAACACGCGCTCGACATCCGAAGGCAAAAACATATGCGCCGCCAGCCGGTAATACATTTCAGCCGTATAGTGACGAAACACCGGAGCATCATGAAACAGTTGTGGATCCACATAAATCGGCACAAGCTCGTGCCCTTGCTTGCGAACAAAATCACTAAGCGCCCGGATCTCCTCCTCCGCAATGCGCGAATAAAGTAAATAAAACGTAAACGGGCGCCGGTTATTGCAAAATAACGAATGCATGAGTACTTTCAACGGTGGAAGATAATTGGCGTCTGTCGTCACTAAAATGCGGAACATGCACCATCACTTCCTTTACGTCAGCGTTTCCCCTTTCTTTACAATTATATATGGATATAGACGAATGTTGCGCGCTTTTGGTCTCAGACTGCGATGTTTTCCTGCCGACTATCGTAATCAGCTGCTTGGTCTTTGCTTAAAAAGTGGGAAACGGCGGCGGCAATCGCTACATTGTTAATGCAACAAAACGGATGTTTGCTTCACTCTTTAGCTGACTTTAGCTCTCGAGTATTTTTTGCGAGTAATGTTTAGACTATTTACAATTATCTATCAAAATTTTATAATAAATATAGCGAGCCGTCTCCTGTCAGCTTGGCCGGTTGTGCAGACCAGACGGACGCACCATCTGCTCATTTGTCCTGCTGCTTGGTAGACAACATTGATTTTCATATACTCGTCACCGAAAAAGAACTGTGCGGCCTGACGGCATCTCCGTGCCGGAATGCCCCCCTCAGTCCGCTTGAGCCGGTTCCTGTTTCGCACATTTGGCAGGGAACCGGCTTTTTGCATGTGAAAGGGAAAGGAGGAAAAAAACCCGATGGGAGGAGCACTCGATGGTGTGCGTGTGCTCGACTTGTCCCGCGTGTTGGCAGGTCCGTATGCGACGATGATTTTAGGCGATTTAGGTGCCGATGTCATCAAAGTCGAGGCACCGGGTGGATCGGATGATACCCGGTTTTGGGGACCGCCGTTTAAAAACGGCATGAGCGCCTACTATACGGCCGTCAATCGCAACAAGCGGAGCATAACCGCCGATTTAAAAACGGAGGAAGGGCGAAAAACGGTCTGCCGCTTGGCGGAAACGGCTGATGTTGTCATTCACAACTTCAAAACCGGGACGATGGAAAAATGGGGACTTGGCTATGAAGAGCTGTCCCGTTTGAATCCTCGCCTCATCTATTGTTCGATCACCGGGTTCGGCGAAACCGGACCGCTCGCTCCACTTGCCGGCTACGACTACATCATTCAAGCGATGAGCGGCTGGATGAGCATTAATGGCACCCCTGACACCGGCCCGCTCAAAGTCGGCGTGGCCGTTACAGATGTATTTACTGGCTTGTACGCGGCCATCGCTATTGAAGCGGCATTGCTCGCCCGTGAAAAAACGGGGTGCGGACAAAAAATCGATCTATCGCTCTTTGACTGCGCTATCGGCGCACTAGTCAATGTTGCCGCTAATTACTTATTATCCGGCAACATTCCAAAACCGCTCGGCAATGAACACCCGAACATCGTTCCGTATTCAACATACGAAGCGAGCGACGGGCCGATCGTCATCGCCGTCGGTAATGACCGACAGTTTCAAGCGCTTTGTTCGTTGTTATCTGATCGTTCGATCGGAACTGATCCTCGCTTTCAGACAAATCCGGGCCGCGTTGCCCATCGCGATGAACTCAACCGGCGGCTGAACGAAGAGATCAAACAACGGACGAGAGCGGAATGGCAACGCCTTCTTGCTGAAAAAGGCATTCCGTGCGGCCCGGTACAGACGCTAGATGAACTGTTTCGCCACCCACAAACGGCAGCGCGTGAAATGATGGTCATCATGCATCATCCGACCGTCGGCTCTCTCCCGCTTGTCGCCAGCCCGCTCAAGCTATCTGAAACGCCGGTATCCTATCGGCTTCCACCGCCGCTCGCTGGCGAGCATAACAACGAATCCGATATCGGATGGCGAAACGAACAAACGCTCCAAAGCGACCGAAACGAATCGTCCTGACCAACGCAAGAGACATGGCTTCCCGCAACGGCTCGGCGCCCGCAAGCGCCAAGCAAACGCGGACATATACAATAGATGCATAGGAGGAGTAAAACGATGATGAACTTCGACTTTACACCAGAACAAGAGATGTTGCGGCAAACGGTTCGCAAGTTTGTCGACAAAGAAATTATGCCGTATATCAAAGAATGGGATGAGCGCGGCGAATTTGACCGCAACATTTTCAAACGGCTCGCCGAGCTCAATTTAATGGGTGTCTGCATTCCAGAACAATATGGCGGCATGGGCATGGACTACAACTCGCTCGCCATCGTCTGCGAAGAGCTCGAGCGCGGTGACACCGCCTTCCGCACCGCTGTCTCGGTTCACACCGGTCTGAACAGCTTGACGCTATTGCAATGGGGGACGGAAGAACAAAAACAAAAATATCTCATCCCGCAAGCCCGCGGGGAAAAAATCGGCGCCTTTGGCCTAACCGAACCAAACGCCGGCTCAGACGTTGCTTCGATTCAAACGACCGCTGTCCGTGATGGCGATGACTATATTTTAAACGGGCAAAAAACGTGGATTTCCCTTGCTGACATCGCCGACCATTTCCTTGTATTCGCCTACACGGATAAATCGAAAAAACATCGCGGCATTTCCGCCTTCATCGTCGAACGGACAATGCCCGGGTTTTCGTCGCGCCCGATTAAAGGGAAGCTCGGCATCCGCTCCGGCAACACGGGCGAGCTGTTTTTTGACAACGTCCGCGTCCCAAAAGAAAACTTGCTCGGTGAGGAAGGAGAAGGGTTCAAGATCGCCATGTCAGCACTCGACAATGGCCGCTTCACCGTCGCTGCCGGCGCCGTCGGCCTCATTATGGCGTGTTTAGAGGCGAGCGTCAAATATTGCCATGAACGAAAAACGTTTGGTAAAGAAATCGGTCGCCACCAGCTTGTTCAGCAAATGATCGCCCGCATGGAAGCCGGCTTGCAAATCAGCCGCCTGCTTGTCTACAAAGTCGGATTTCTGAAAAATGAAGGTCGACGCTGCACGCGGGAAACGTCGCTCGCCAAATGGATCGCTTGTGACTATGCCAACCAAGCAGCCGATGATGCGGTTCAAGTCCATGGCGCTTATGGCTACTCGAACGAATATCCAGTCGAGCGTTACTTACGCAACTCGAAAGCACCGGTCATTTACGAAGGTACACGGGAAATTCATACGATTATGCAGGCTGAGTACGTGCTTGGCTACCGTAAGGACAAACCGTTGCGCAAAACATTGCCGGCATGGCGGCCAGACGAGAACTAAAACAACAGCGAAACGGCAGTTGTCCAAATCGCCGCTCTGTGCAAAAACGCGGCTGTCCTCATCCGCCGATGAGGAACAGCCGCTTATTGTTCTTTCTCGTCCATTTTACAATATTGCTTGTACAAATCTTTCAGCGCCGCACAGAGAGCGGAATGCGCTTTGCCTAAATACCCCGCGTCAAGCTCAGCTAACAGCCCGTCAATGCCATCACGCAGCGAATGACCGCGAAGCAGACGAGCAACATAGTCACGGCCGTGTTCAGTCGCGAGCGTGCACGACGCTTCCACGATCACCCCGTACTTTTTATCAATTTCCGCGGTAATCGTCAACGTATCGTAAAGGCTTTTCGCCGCCATTCCAGCCGGCAGTCGTGCATGACCAGCAATAAACTGCGTTTTCATCCGCTTTCCCTCTTTCCTTCGCGCCTAATGTTTACTACATCATCTACTACTTTATTTCGTTGCCCGCTACTGTTTTCCCTGCCTTTGTGTGCCGACTGACAGAAGACCGTTTATTTTCCTTGTTGCTTATCGACAATGTGAAACTGCTTTAACATATGGTCAAACCGGGCGCCATGACCTTCGCTTGCTTCAAGAAAATACCGTTGTTCGATAATGAACGCGCCGCCTTTGCCGTTCGGAACGACATAATATCTAACGACTTCGTCATTCCACTGATACCCAGCTTCTCCCTGAATCACATAGCCAGCCACTGGTTCGTTTACCTTGCCATTTTGAATAATGATCGGATATTTTCCCTTCACTTCCTGTTCTAGCTCAGCGGCAACTGTTTCTGGGGATTGGTCTGTCACTTGACGAATTTCCATATATACCGGTGGAATGTTGGCGTTCCCTTGATGAAGCGGCACAATCCGATCATATCCATCCCCTTTTTCCAGCCGGTACATGCTTTCATCAATGTAAATGACATAACCGGCTTTCCCTTCTTTTAATGTCACTTCTTTTTGTTCTTTTTGTCCTTCAATTTCTTCTGTGACCACTTTTTTCGGGACAAACCATTGCTTCACTTGGTCGATCGCTGCTTGGCCAGGAGGAGTGAATAAAAACGCCAGCATGACTGCTGCGGCCGCCGAAGCCATCGTCCATATCCACTTGCCTCCTCGGCGACGTTTCCGTTGCTGCTTTACCATCCGAGAGCGAATATGCATCCAGACCTCTTCTTTCTGCTCAGCTGCCTTATCAGTTCCGTACAACAACGCCTCTTGAATCATTTCATCCCATTTCCGTTCATCCATTTGTCGCACCCCTTTCTCCCTCCATTTCCATCCATTTCATTAGTTGGTTTCGTGCTTTAAACAGACGTGATTTTACTGTATTGACGTTTAAATCGAGAATATCAGCAATTTCCTCAGTGGTAAATCCTTGCAAATATTTCAACACGACAGGAATGCGCTGCTTTTCCTTCAATCGCCCGATCGCCTTATATAACTCTTCATACTGTGCAAACGTGTAACGGTCTTCATACGTCAGCAGATCGGCAGCCCCCATCTCCTCGCTCAAGATCGTCACGGCTCGCTGCTTTTTCATTAACCGCCGGCATTCATTGATTAAAATGCGATAAAACCATGGTCGAAACGGCTTCGCAGGGTCAAAGCGCCCGATATGGTCATACACGCGGATAAACGTTTCTTGTACAGCATCCGCCGCGTTCGCACTGCTGCCAGTCACCGCTGCCGCTACGCGCAGAGCATATTCTCCATAAAGCTCATACAATTCAGCGAACGCCGCTTCATCGCCGTGCTGGATTCGCTCAATTAGCTCCCTTTCCATCTCTCCACCTCCTGAAAGGAGTTTTCACTTTATATACCCGCGATAACAGCAAATCGTTTTTATTTTTAATAAAAAAATCGCTTGCTACGTAAACCGAGCAAGCGGCAATTATTTTCCTATTCCCATTTCACGTGACCACACTGATAAGGAATGGGTGTCCCCCCATTTCATCCATGCCCCGCTATTTGGATCAATGGAGGACAGACGGAGCCAACCATTCTCGACTTTGCGCCGAAATTCGCTGTTTTCATTGAGCAATCGCTCGATATAATAGGACGGCGCTTCAATAATGACGAGCAGCCGGAGCGGGAAATGGAACAGCTCGCGGTCGGAGGACACGACTGACTGCCACGGCAAGCCGGCCAGCAGATCGCTTCCATTCCCTTGCATGACACCGATGCCGCCTGTGACCGTCTGGGTCGTTTTATCGCCACTTCCATAATAGTGTGGAGCGACTGTTGACGCATAGTATTGCAAATTAATCCACTGCCCGACAGTCGCCGGTCCGGCAATAATGCGGGCTAACGCTTCACCGGTCGGGTCGTCGCGCCAATCGTAGCTATGCAAAAACACTCTTCCATCCAAATGAACACCCTTCGTTAATGCCCGACGTCCGATGAAAAAAGCAGTATTTCCTGCCAATCCCCATTCCGGACGGATTTCGCTCCAGTCAACCGCGCGGCGCTGTGCTTCTGCTACCGGATCGCGCGGCTTGCCGCCAACATGCGGCAACTTCATCATCCGTTCAGCATTTGCCTGGCGGCTCACATCGTGAAGTGCTTGCTTGAGCCGATCAAACGACTGTTGGGCTGCTTCCGATAACGGCGGCACCTCCAACCAGCGCAATTCATCAACCGTCGTGATATGTTCAGCAGCGACAAACACGGTCTCATCCGGAATGACGATTCCCTCTTTTGCTAGCTCAGCTCGCACACTAGGTAAATTCGCCAGTGCGGCAAACACTCGAGCATTAAACGCTCCTGCAACACCGCCGCACGCCCCGCAGTCAAGCGCCGAGGCGTACGGATTGTTTGTCGTTTCGCTTCCATGACCGCAAACGACAACAAGCGGGGCAAACGAGGACGTTAGACCGATGGTGACAAGCAGCTGCTTCACATATTCGACTTGCTCTTCATTTGTCAAACCGATCGGCAGGCCGGTCGTTTCATCCCCTTCATGGTAGTGAAGCGACAACGTCGTCTTTGGTTTTTGTTCCACCGACTTTTTAGTATAGCGAATGACCTGCCCAGCCCAAGCCGGAGCCGCACTCCGGGCGAGCGTATGTAAGCCAAGCCATGGCCCGCTCATTTCCGGAAGCAATAATCCAGCCAACACATGCTGCTTCATTTTTTTAAACGTCTTGCTGACAAAGCGAAACATATCACGCCGGAAGCGATATGGCTCCACTTCTTCAGGGGGCGCCACTTCGCGAATTTCATGCCGGGGATCGACAATTGCCGGACATGACGGATGGACGTCTTCGCTGTCAAGCACGCGTGTTTGAATCGGCAAGCCGAAAAATCCCGCACATCCGTATGTTTCAAACGGCCCAGCTGCTTCCAAATGACGGCGAAACGGCTCGGAACGAACGTCAATACAAAACAATAACTGAGCCGCGACCTGCTCCGGTTCGCTCATCCGATGACGTGTGGACACCGCCTCTTTTAGCTTTGCTTCATCTGTATCTTCCCACGCCTCAAGCCAAAGGTGATGGCGGTCAATCCGCCAAAAGCGATCCGCAAAAGCCAGGCGGGCTTGTTGTTCGTTCGTCCGCAAGCGCCGCCAGTCTTCCGGCGTCATTCCGGTCCAATAAAACCAAGCTGCCAACAGTGGAAGAACATCGCGGCGCTCTCCATTTTCTTCCCCGTGTAACGGCAAATGCGGGGCCGTAAGTACCCACTCGAGCGAGAGCCGGACAGCTAAATAATCGATCAATCCGCCCACCTCATCGCCTGCTCGATGCGATCTCCATACTGCCATACCGGCCCATCCGGGCAATGCCAACAAATGAGCTTCCAAATACGCAACCACGTCTTCGTCCCGTATCCCTAGCTTTTCGAGCGCGTAGTTCAGTGCTTCATGTTTATCATGCGGCCAACCGGAAAAACGTTTCCGCTCATCTTTTGAAAGCGACGGGTCCGTGACTACAAGCTGGCGCCATGCCTGATAAAAACCTTGTTCACGTTGAGGAAGCGTCCATGTTCCTCCACTTTCATCGTAAAATAACTTGCACCACTTGATCATTTGTTGATCGAGCCGTTTAGCAATTTGATCCAACCGCTTGCTAATCGGCTGGACAGCCATCGGACGCAGTTGCGTTCCTTCCGCTAACTGAGCCATCTCTGGGAGACTGAACGCTTCTTCCGGCACGGTGTCGTTCCAAAGGAAGGAGCGGCAAAGCCGTTCCGCTTCGTGACGTGGCACCGGGAGTGACTGTTTGTCAAGCCAGCTCTGCAGCCGCCGCTCAACGAACACAGGATCAATCTCCCCTTTTTCCAATGCTGTATAGAACACGGTCATCGGCGGATACAAGTCAATCCCATAAACTTGTTGCCATCGGTCGGCTGCATCGGCAAACAGCTCCCCTTCTAATCCCATCCATGGATGGCGGGCGATAAATGACGAAATTGGCCAAAGCGGAGCAATCGACTTTGCCGCTTCCTTGACAAGGTCAGCGAGCGGACGGCCTTGCGTGTCATCTTCATTCAACATCACAACCGTTCGCTCAAGCGACATTGCACTTTTACTCACGGGCCATTCCCTCCTTCATATAGGTTGTCAAATAATGTGGATGCGTCTCCATCGCCGCTGGACGCGGTTCTCCAAAGTGCACAAACCGCATATACAGACGAACGGCAAGCATCGACGTGCGCCGGTTTGCAATCCATACGGCAGCGAGCGCTGCGGCGGCGAATATCATGCCTACCATCCATTCAAATGAAGCAGACGGAACAAACGAGAACGCCCTCTCTTCATTGAAGAGCACCATAAACTGATGACGCACCGTTTCCGAGACAAATGCCAAAGTGGCGACCACAGCGAAGCCAAACCAGCGTCCTTCGCGAAAGTCAGCAAGCCGTCCCCAAGCAACTGATGCCGAAGCGCCAAACAGAAGCGCACTTAACAATCGAGCTGGTTCACCGGAAGCAAAAAGCCAAAAAGCAGTCCCAAGCAGTGCTCCAACGATCATGCCGCTCCGCCATGAACCGCCCGCCTTTCGATATCCCGCCCCGCCCACTTGTGGAACGACAGAACCGGACTGCAGAAAAAGCGTCGCTTTAAACAACCCGTGCAGCATTAAATGCGCCACCGCTCCTCCGTAAACACCAAGGGCACATTGCACAAACATGACGCCCATTTGCGCCATCGTTGACGCAACAAGCTGGCGCTTATAATCAACATGCACAAGACTAATCCCTGTCCCGATCAAAATCGAGAAAAAGGCGATGAGAAACAGCGCCGCATGCGCCCCTGTCCCGCTAAAGAGGGGAGAAAAGCACCAAAGCAATAACCCACCGGCATTCACGATCCCGGCATGCATGATCGCCGATACCGGTGTTGGTGTCACTGCCGATTCCATCAGCCAGCGGTGAAATGGCCATTGCCCAGCCGGAATGATAGCCGCCAAAATAAGCAACCCGTTCATCACCGCTTTCTCCCAAGCGTCTAGACGAGCAAGGGGGTCCACCGACAACGCAGAAGCAAGCTGCCATTCGCCAGTCGCTGTTCCGAGCCAAATGGCTACGACGGTAACAGCAAGCCAACTGATGCCAAATACCAATGCCATCTGCCGGGCGACAAACCGAGCTGGCCCCCACTCTTTTTTCAACGCGGTTAATGCCACAAGACCGATCAATGGCATCCCCCAGCATATGGCCATCAACCGCAAATCACCGCCCGCCCATGTGAGTGAGGCGGCAAATGCCGTCCAAGTCAACAATGAAAAATAAAACCGGTAAGCACGGTCACCATATAAATAACGAAGGGCAAACCGTTGAATGGCCCAGCTAAGGAGCGAGATATAGATACCGACCAACCAGCTGACTGTATCGAACCGCCACATCCCGACTTCCACGGTTCCAGCGCTGATCCATCCAGCCAGCGCTGCCGCTCCCGGCAAAAGTAATAACCAGACGTGTATACGCACATACTGCTCCGGCATGCGTGGAAATAGCCATATAATCGCACTGGCAAAAACGATCCCCACCGCTACTAACCAGCCCCATACGAACCATTCCATCCCCATTCACATCTCCTCCCCGTTCTCTTCCTGTTGTTCGGGAGAAAAAGAAAAAACCGGCTATGTCAATCAAGCAAAGGAGGCCAAAAAAGGCCTTTCCATTGCCCATAGATTGCCCATAGCCGGTTTACCTTCAGCCAATCACTCATTGATTGTTTGAAGATCTCCCGTCGTTGGTTGTGCAACAGACGCCGGTCAGTTTTCCTTCAACGAACCTAAGCAGATGTAGGTTTTTTGAAGGACTCCTGACCATAACGTCCTCTTTATTCATTTGAACGCTCCCCCACCTACGTTTACGCTTAAACGTAGGTGATTCTTAGCCCTCCAACTGCATGCGTCCCACAGTTGGTGAAGGATATCAATTCACCCCCACTTACGCTCACGCGTAGAGGTTTCTCAGTTAAGGATGATAAAAATTATTTTAATTATAAAACAATTTTGTTAACCTGTCATCTAAAACATTTATTTGACCAGTTGTTTTTCCAAATTGTTGAACAGTTTAAAGACGATAATTCGCTCACCTGTCTGGGTGCTTAAATCGGTATGAAAGCTTTTCACCTGTTCACCGGTAATTTCGAAAATCATCTCTTTTAAGTCATTGACTCCGGATTCAACCAAACTCGTCCGCGATCGCTTCACTGCCAGCATTCCTTCCTTTGACTCACAAAGGGCGTATTCGGCAGGCGTCAAAATACCATGCAAGGAAACGATAATCATATCGCGCAAAATGTCGGTTTTGACAGACAACGAACCGCGGCCGAGAAAATCCTTCTCCCACTTTGTTAAGGCTTTGCTGATTTCAGATTCGATCCAGCCTTTGGATTTGTTCATGCCCCGATCCCTCTCTCACCAACCGGCGACTTCGTTGCCGCCCTCCACCGCGTTGAACTGATAAACATAATTATAACGATAATCGACAGATAGCGCTAGAGCAAAATCATAGGAACGCCGTCAGAAAGACGGATTCAAGCACATTTTGTCAGCTATTTTTTGGTTGCATCACTATCAGCATGAGGATTATCTTGTTTTTTATGAAGTCGAAACGAAATGATCGAAGGGCTGTCTTGTTTGTGCCCACAAGCTGTTACCATTCTCGAAACTGTTGCTTCTGTTTTGATTGATAAGACAAACAAGTCCCTAGTTCTCTATTTCGTTTGGCTGACAGGAGAAAACGAGCCCCCTTTCTCCTGCCAGCCTGCTATTATTGGCTGCACCGAAGCGTCCGAAGCCGATTGAGTGCCGCCGCCAATTCGAAACGACGCGGGCGAGCGAGTTCACCAGGATGACCGTTTCGGAAAGAAACAGAGCCAAGCCCATGCCGGTCCCACTGTTCCTCGATGGCATCAAGCAATTGACGAACTGTCTTCTTTCCATCCAGCCATCCTTTCCGCTCGATATGGAACAACGCGGCAGCTATCGCCCTTGTTTGGCTGTCGTCAACGAGCTGTTCAAGCGCATAAAGAAGCACATCTGTCTGCCCGTATTGAATCACATGCCGCCCTCTCGCTGTGACCTTTGCTTTTTTTCCTTTTTGGCTGTTTAAACTTTCCGGGCGCGGGATACGCTCACGAATGTGGCCGAACGACTCCCCGCCTTCCGCCTTCCTCCCCGATGGCATGTTTGCGGCGATCCGTTTCGCTTCAACGGTCACATCAGACGGAACATATTGTTCCATTTTAATCACAACATCAGCAATCTCGAAATAGTCTCCTAAACCACCGACGACAAGCACCGTCGAAATGCCATAGTCATGAAACAGTTGGCGAGCTTTGTCGATATAAGGAGTGATCGGTTCGGCCTCTTTCGCAATGAGTGCCTGCATGCGTGCATCGCGCATGAACAAATTGGTGGCGCTTGTATCTTCATCAATCAAAAACGCCGATGCCCCAGCTTCGATCATTTCGATCATGCTCGCGGCTTGCGAGGTGCTACCACTCGCGTTTTCCGTCGAAAAACGCGTCGTTTCCTTGCCATATGGCAGCATGCCGATGAATGGGGAAATATCAACATGCGCAACGCTGCGTCCATCCTCGGCGCGAATTTTCACTGCCCCGCTGTCCGTGATGACAAACTCCCGTCCATCACCGGAGATATGGTCATACACACCATGCTCTAACGCCTGAAGCAGTGTTGATTTTCCATGGTAACCGCCGCCGACAATGAGTGTAATTCCTTTCGGGATGCCCATGCCTTTCACAGGCTCAGTGCGGTGAGGCACAGGGATCGCCACCTCGAGCTCCGGCGGGCTTTGAAACGGCACCGCCCCTTGCCGCAGCGGCTTATCGCTCACTCCGCTTTCACGAGGCAATATGGAGCCGTTAGCGACAAACGCCACCAATCCGTGCTCATGCAAATAACGCCGAATAGTGTGCTGCTGATCGGCCAACTCGACTGCGGGCCGAATGTCACCTTCGCGCAGGCCATACACCGCCCGCTCGATCACGGCCGGAATCTGTTCGAAAAAAATACTCTCCGCTTCTTTCGCTAAAATGCGCCGCCCATTGGCCGGCAAGCCAACCGATAAACAAACAGTAATCGTCTCATCACCAATTAGCACCGCCGTACGCTCCAGCACTTTTTGCCCCGGAGCGTCGATCAACACAAGCCCGCTTTTTCCTGACCCACGCACCCGCGATGGCCATTGCCGTAATTCGTAGTGAACACGGCGCGCAACCACATCTTCGCAGCGGATGCGGCGCGGCGTCGTATTGGTCCATTCTGCCGCTAACACTGTCTTTGCCCGCGGCACGATCACTCGAATTTTCGATGGTTCAGCGAACGGGTCTCCTTGCACATGGTCAATGGCAAGGGTAAACGCCGGAAAAGAATAGGTCCCTTCAATCGCTTTGTACGCTTTATATCCCTTTTGGTCAATGGCTCTCAATTGCTTTCTGAGCGTTTCCATGTCATCCACTCCTTTCATTCGTTTTTCTCGTTATGTATATTGAAACTGCTCACTTCGTGCGGTCCAAAAACGATTCCGTTTCCGGTACAGGCGGACTCCAAAAATATTCTTGCCCGCTGTTGCCTCCATTTCTTTTAACTGTTGAATTTGCTCTTTATTTTCAATTCCTTCCGCAAGGGTGTCAATGCCTAATTGGCGAGCCATCTTGATGTCTGCAGCAATAATCGCTTGGTCATCCGCTGAATGTGGTAAGTTTTTAATAAATAAAATAGACAGCCAATAGATGTCCCTTCGCTTTCGTCTCCTCGACCATTTGTGGAAACTGTTATTTTAACAACCGTCGATTGGGAAGGCCCGTTAAATCATCATGTTTCGCCATATATTCAATTTGTTATAAACGGATAATATCTGTACGAATGGAAACATATTTTATATGACTTTCCTTGTTCATCTAAAAAAGAACAATCGTCGACTGAACCCAATAATAACTTCCATCTTCCTCCTTATTCTTCATCTCTCCCCTCCGTATTTTCCCTTTCTCAATTTTCCTCCATATATTCCCAAAAAACTCAGGGCTATGGTGCCCTGAATTCAACTAAACGATGGGGATTGCTGCTCAATTCTTCCCGACTATATTGGGAGATGCAGCAAAACGCCTCATTCACATAAGTAATTTTTCCTGTTTTGTCAGTAATCACGACAATCGTCGATTCATCCAGCGCTCGTTGAATAAAGTACAATTCGTTCAGCGTGTGCTATAGACGGGAATGCAAATCTTTTCTGTTTTCTTCAGAAACAAACGACACTGCATCCCCCATCTTACTACGACTCTCTTTGTGCCTCCATTTTAATGATAACAAACAGCGATTGCAATTAGATTATCTATGTACTTTTTGTGCGCGCTGGCCATCATCCACTCCTCCCCACAAAAAATGCAGCCTGCTTCCCGATAGGAAACAGGCTGCGCCCGGCTTACTTCTTCATTCCCGTATAAATCAAAATCGCTTCTTTAAGAAATTCAGCCGCTCCCGGATGCACTTGGTCATAGTGCGCTTTGAACCGTTCATCCTCAACATACATGTGCGCCAACCCGGCATGAGCTTCTTTGGAATAATGATCCCACCAGAAGCAAAGCCATTGACGGTGCAAATCAGCCGCCCGTTGCGCCTTCTCTCCGGCCGGGTCACCATCTTGCATCGCTTCTTTCAACACCTCTAGCACTTCCTTGCCGAGCCGTTCCGCCTCATCAAACTGTTCCTTTGTCATATTCCGCAGTCTATTGTTGGAACGATCGACCTGTTCGTCGCCATACTTCTGGCGAATTTCTTCTCCATATTTCCGCTCGTTTTCTTCAATCAACCGCTCCTTGAACGCGGCAAACTTTTCTTTGTCACTCATCGTGATTCCTCCTTCTTTGGCAATAATCGTTTTTTCAACGCTCGCAATCAATGCATCAAGATGGCGTCTTTTTTCCAATAGCTGTTGGCGATGCTGCCGCAACGCTTCAAGTTCGTCAAATTCCGGGGAATGAACGATTTGTTTGATCGTTTCCAAATCCACGCCAAGTTCACGGTAAAAGAGAATTTGCTGCAAAAGATCGACTTCACGCGGTCCGTATAGCCGATACCCGGCATCGCTCAACCGTGCCGGCTTGAGCAAACCAATCTCATCGTAATACCGAAGCGTCCGGCTTGTCACTCCTGCCAATTTGGCCAGTTCATGCACGGTGTATTCGATGTTCCTCACCTCCCTATTCATGACGATACACCTTGACGTAACGTAAAAGTAAAGAGGAAAAAAGAAAAAAGGGCTCCTAACATTCGTCCCTTTTTCTGGATATAGGAAAGTTCCTTTTCTTGTTTTCGTATTGTTTCGTTTCACCTTTATGATTGAATTAAAGCATCACCGGACTGACAGTAAAAAAGAGCTGCTAAGTCCCTTTTATTACGTCCCGCAAAACGTCCGATACGGCTGGTCAGATGGCGGCGGCAGTTCGGCGTATTCCGCTTGTTCCGGCGAGTAAGCGTACGGATCGGCCAACGCTTTAAGGAGTCGAGCCATGACCTGATAGTCTCCACAATTGACTGCAGCAGCCAACGCCTCTTCAACCCGATGGTTGCGCGGAATGACCGCTGGATTGTGACGGCGCATCCGTTCATACGCTTCTTCTCGCGAGACTGATTCCTTGCTAAGCCTCGTTTGCCACCGCTCGTGCCACTCACGAAACTCAGAAGTGTCAAACAGCTCCATTCCAGTGTACTCACCTAATGTCAATGCTCGGAATGTGTTCGTATAGTCTGCACGGTATTCTTCCATCAACCGCAACAACTCGGTGATCAACTCTGCATCGTGTTCCTGTTCCTCGGCAAGTCCCAATTTTGCTCTCATCCCGCCAAGCCAATAGTACTCATACCATTTTGAATATTGGCCAAGCGCTTCTTCAGCCAACTCCACCGCTTTTTCCTTCTTATCATCCAACAGCGGCAACAAGCTCTCCGCAAAACGAGCCAAGTTCCAGCCCCCGATATACGGCTGATGACCGTACGCGTACCGTCCTTCCGTATCGATTGAGCTAAACACTGTCTTCAAGTCATACGTGTCCATAAACGCGCACGGCCCGTAATCGATTGTTTCCCCGCTGATCGTCATATTGTCGGTGTTCATCACCCCATGGACAAAGCCAACAAGCTGCCATTTTGCGATCAATTCCGCTTGGCGCTTGATGACTTGTTCAAGTAAAAACAAATAGCGGTTCGCAACCGCCTCAAACTCAGGGAAATGCCGCTCAAGCGCATAATCAGCTAACGCGCACAGCTCTTCTCTCGTCCCCCAATGCGCTGCATATTGAAATGTGCCGACACGCAAATGGCTCGACGCAACGCGGGTTAAAATCGCCCCAGGCAGTTCAGTTTCGCGTATAATGGTCTCTCCTGTTGTCACGACCGCCAAGCTTCGGGTCGTCGGAATGCCGAGGGCATGCATTGCCTCGCTCACGATATACTCCCTCAGCATCGGCCCGAGCGCCGCACGCCCATCTCCGCCACGAGAGTACGGCGTCCGCCCAGATCCTTTTAGTTGAATGTCGACCCGCTTGCCGCTTGGAGTGATGTGCTCGCCAAGCAACACTGCCCGTCCGTCCCCAAGCATGGTGAAATAACCGAACTGATGACCAGCATACGCCTGCGCTAACGGCCTAGCCCCGTCCGGAATCCGATTTCCCGCTAACACTTCCACCCCTTCTTCGCTTCGTAAAGCTTCCTCATTCAGTCCAAGCTCGGCTGTGAGCGAACGGTTGAGCACCACCAATTTCGGCGCACGCACTGGCGTAGGGAGAACGTTGCTAAACAAGCGTTCTGGCAGCCTTGCATAACTATTATCGAACTTCCACCTTGCTTCCAACATGGTCACCTTCTTTTTCTACCCAATGCTCTTTATTGTATGAGTTTATTGTACGGCAAAGTTGGCGGCATTATAAACCGCTTCGTGAGGAAAGGTAAGGATGAACAAACAACTGAATGAATCGATCATCTTGAAGAAAAACTTGCAGACATCCCATCCTCTGTCGAAGTGTTCACAAACGGAAGTGCTTCACCGTGACCGAAATCTTCGCAAATTGGTCAAACAAACGAGATTTCTCTCAGCAGATCAACCGTTCTGATCCACCGCAAACAACAAAACCGCTCCCGTTTCATCTTCTTGTTCGTCTTGATGAAGTGGAGCGGTTTTCGTATGAACATGGCGATATTCTTACACATGTCAACTAAATGATGCACGCATCATTTCACCAACCCATGACGAAAAGCATAAATGACCGCTTGCGTCCGATCTTGGACACCAAGTTTGGCGAGAATGTTGCTCACATGCACCTTCACCGTTTTGAGTGAAATGAACAATTCATCGGCCATTTCTTGGTTCGTTTTTCCTTGCGCCATTAATAAAAGTACTTCCATCTCTCGGCTCGTAAGCTGTTCGTGTGGCAGACGCGCCCTCTGTCTTCTCCGGTTTTGCATGACTTTTCCCGCTACTTCCGGCTCGAGCACCGATTGTCCATGGAACGTGGCCCGAATGGCGTCGGCAATTTCACTTGCTTTCGATGTTTTCAACAAATAGCTCGTCGCCCCTGCTTCGAGCGCTGCGAACACCTTTTCATCATCCAAAAAACTCGTCACAACAATAATTTTCGCCTCCGGCCATGCACTCATGATTTCCTGCGTTGCCGCAATGCCGTCTATCGGTTCCATCACAAGGTCCATCAAAATGACATCAGGGCGCAATGTGAGAGCAAGCTCAACTCCCTTTTGCCCGTCCTCCGCCTCGCCGATCACCTCCATGTCCGGTTGAGCGGATAAATACGCGGATACGCCAAGCCGCACCATTTCATGATCATCGACAAGCAACACCTTTATCACGGTCATCCCCCCTTATACACAAGCGGCACCTTCACTTCCAACCTTGTTCCTTGGCCTTTTAAGCTGACTACTTTCAATGTTCCACCGATTTCCGCCGCCCGTTCATACATATGCTGCAACCCGTACGAACCGCTTTTCGAACGTTCCACATCAAAGCCAACACCATCGTCTGTGACGCGCAAAATTGCAAACCCGTCCCGTTCAATCAGCAACACTTCAACCGTTTTCGCTTTTGCATGGCGCAACGTGTTGGAAAGCGACTCTTGCAAAATGCGGAACAGATGATCTTCCACCCCTTTATCCAAGGGAACATCTTCGATTTTCCATTTCATCTCGAGCGGCACTTTGCCCGTCAATTCTGTCAGCAGTTCTTCCATCCCTTCTTGCAGTGACTTTCCTTTTAGCTGAACCGGCCGCAAATGCAAAAGCAGCGCCCGCATTTCCAATTGGGACTGGTGAATCATTTGCTCAACCATTTTCAATTGTTTGCGTTGCCGTTCATCATCGGGTGGCATTGTTTCTGTAATCGCTGACATCATCATGGAAGCGGCAAACAATTGTTGGCTGACGGAGTCATGCAGCTCCCGCGCCAACCGCGTGCGTTCTTCGGAAAGAATGCGTTCAACGAGCCGTTCTTCCTGTTCGACCTTTTCTGCCGCTAATTTTTGAACGCGTTTCGTTTGCTCGAGCCATTGCGTTTGCAGCTTCTCGATTTGCCGCCAAAGGTCCTGCAGTTCCGGTGACGGCTCTTCCCGCCAAAGTTCCCCCATTTCACCGTGTTCAATTTGCTCGAGCGCCTGCATAACAACTTGCCGCTGCTTACGCCAAACGAAATCTAACACAAGTCCGCTCGCGATCCCGATCAATAAGCTGACAACCGACACAAACAGCAAAAACGGTACGCCCATCACCGTTTTGTCCCACAACTCCGCCCACGTCTCCGGCGGAAACACGTAAACAAAGGAAAGGGATAACAAAATGAAAAGAATCAGCGCTGACAAAACAGAAACCATCAACGGTCGGCTCATAACCGCTTCACCTCAAGGTGACCAATCATCAGTGAGGTGACAATTTTCAGTTTTCTCTCGGCCGCTTGATATGAAGGGGTTTGATAAATGAGCGTTTGGTTAAGCAAATGCCTTGCTTCTTGCCCAAACACTGTTCCCCCACCAAAGATAGCTGAATGGACGACCTTTGTCTCTACTTCATACGGGACAAGCACGCGCACATGACCGATCAAGCCGCGCACAACAATGACTGCTTCTCCCTTTGGCAAGACGGTGTTACTGACATCGATCACCGTATCGCCAATGCCGGTTTGAATATTCACATCATCCCATTCATACACATGTTCGGGAGTCGTTTGCCGTCCAAACAGCACATTATGAAACAGCGGCTTTCGGTCGATGACTTCCCCTTGACTGTCCTTCGCTTCAATGATGACTGGCCGAATGACAGTCGGTTGCTGCTTGGATTGAAAGAATTTCCACAGAACATAAAATAAGCCAGCAACAATGACCAACCGGGCCGTCACCATCGTAAACACATGAAACACAAGGCTAATGCCACCGATCCAAAAAAGCACTTTCCCCCGTTTGCGTGGCCATGACTGTTTTCCGATATAAAGCAAAGCGATCGCTAATCCGATGGAAAACAGCAACCCAGGATGGAAAAATGCAATTTCGACAACAAAAAGCAAAAAGATGAGCAAGACAGCCCAGCTGACATAATCGGTTTTCTTCTGCTGATCAAGCATGTGGGGAGCCCCCTGTTGTCCAAAATGAAAAAGGCGTAACTATGTACGCCTTTAGCATATCCGGTTATTTCCCTTCTTGCAACTGCTTTTCTAACTGAGCGATGCGCGCATCGATCGTGTTCCGATAATAATCGGACTGGACTTGCCGTTCAAGGCGATCAAGATAAACTTCAGCATCCGCAAACGCTGCCTGAGCAGGACCGGTGTCCCCATTGATCACCCGATGAATCCGGTAATGTGCCCGCGCCGCATTTTCGCGCCCCATCAACTCCATACGCCGCATCTGCATATCCTTCAGCTTATGCTTCATGTCCTCATATTTCGCTTCCAACTCAAACAGCTCGTGGCTTGCTTGTTCGAGCAGTTGCTTTAAGCGGGCCGCCCGTTCGGTATATTGCGCCTGCTCACGCCGCGCAAACTCGGCCAATCCCTCTTCTCCAGCTCGTTCGGCTACCTCCGCCTGCTTGGCCCGCTTTTCCGCCATCTGTTCTGCCTCGTGATGTTCGCGGGCAAACTTCTCTTTCAACACATATTGGCGCTCAAGCAACTGCCGTACCCGCTCAACTTCCTGCTCACATTGGCGCAAATAATGATTGAGTAACGCAATTGGATTTTTCTTTTCTTTTTCATCGAGCCATTCATGAAGATCAGCCTCAATGATCGTTTTCAAACGTGAGAACAATCCCATCATTGATCCACTCCTTTTCCATCCATATGATTAATGATGCTTTTGCAGCTCAGCCCATTGTTTTTCAAAATTGACAAACGGGTCATCGGTTCCTGGAACGGTACGCTCACCTTTCGCACTGTTCCATTTTTTATACACGACATACAAGACATATGCCGCGACAAGCGCAATCAGCGCCGGCACATTCGAAACGCTGATAACTAACGCCGCACAGCCAATCAACGCCCATGCGATTTTTCCAAACGTCGATGGAGCTTTCAAATACTTTTTGAACGCATAGTACAAGATCGCCAGCGTGATCGCCAATCCGACAAGCGGCCCGAGGTGAAACAAGAGCACCATCAACGCGGCCGCGCCGGCAATGAACAACCCGATCTTTTTTGCCATCCTTTCGCCTCCCTTCGCTTTCTATCGTACCGCACACTCCCTGCCTCCCATCATGTTCCGAAGATATATTTTGACTACGACTCGAGGCGTATTTTTCGTTTGATGGAGCAGAAAAAAGAATGTGAGCATTGGTAGATGCGCCATCACCCACACAGCCCAGCCTGTGGCTAAACTACTGTCCAAATAAAAATGCCGTAAACCTGTCATATGCACATATCGAAGGCCACACTCCCCAGATAAGCAAACTTACAATCAGACAAATAAAAAGACATGAACCAAACTCCTTAGTTAACATCAACGTGCTGTTAACTACCTGAAAGGAGGTTCATGTCTCATACACAGTTTCCCCACCGCATTGAATCAACTGATTCCATCTCATCATGGTGGAACAAAAGCAGGATCGAGTGAACAAGAGCAGATACATCATCCATCTCCCTAACTCTGGTGAGTAGCGTTTTTTCGACGATTCGATAAACCAATTCTTCGGCCTTGTTAGATGTTTAAGCAGTGTAGGGAATAAGCGCTGTTTTATTTTAGAATAGGCTCTGTTAAAGTTTATTGCTGATTTTATATAAAAAAGCAGAACTTCCAATCAACCGGAAGTTCTGTATCTGAGTTTAGTCTTATTCATCTAAAGCCCTCTTTAGCTGAAGAGTAAGAAACATCTAATTTAAGTAACCTCTGAACGGTTTTTGTTTTCCAAATAATAAAACCTATCCAAGCACCTACGATATTAAGTATAAAATCATCAATATCAAAACTTCCTCTTCTTGTCACTAATTGTGTTACTTCAATCACAAATAACAATATAATCATCGAGAATGTAAACCTACCTACCTTGTTTATCTTTTTAATATAGTAAGGCAGATAAATTCCCATTGGTAAAAACATAATTAAGTTACCCAAGAGGTTTTTTATCGGTATACTTATATTCAAACTTCCGTTAAACATCGCCTTAATATATATACTAATCGTTTTAAATGGAACGAAATTTGAAGAACGCCTTAAATATTCGATTAACGATAAGTCTGTCCATACATGCCCTCTAGCTCCCACAAACATAACTCCTACAAACAACAGCATGACCAGTGCTAATAAATAAAATATAAAACTAATATTCCAAATTATGTTTATCACTTTTTTCATTTACCACTCATCCTGTTTTCCTTCGTAATTTTACTGTTAGCTTTTAAACAATCCCGCTACATTCATTAAATAAGATATAATCCCCGTGATGCTAGATAAAATTAGATGAGCATAAAATAGCCCTTGTATGAGAATCTCTCTAAATTGTTGTTTTTTGCAAGCAAAAAATGCAGAGAAGTGCAAGAAAAAATACATAGGCTTGCCAGCTCAAGACTTAAGGTTCCAGACCGGGGGCAGAGGACGGCTGGATCGCGGAGAGAGCGTTCCGCAGTCGATAGCTCTCTCCCGTAAAGGCCAAGATGTGGGCGTGGTGAACCAAGCGATCCACTAACGCTGCCGTCAAACGGTTGTCCCCAAACACCCGATTCCACTGTCCAAATTCTAGATTCGATGTCACCATGACGCTTTTTCGCTCGTAACAGTCGGCGATAATATGAAACAACAGTTCCGATCCTTGCTTTTGAAACGGCACATAGCCGAGTTCATCCAAAATCAACAGTTCGCATGGGTCGAGGCTTCGTTTCAGCCGTCCGAGCGTGCCGTTTTTCAACGCCTCTTCCAGCTGGGCGACAAGATCCGCGACGCGGAAAAACCGAACCTCATGACCTTGTTGGCACGCCTGAATGCCAAGTGCTGTGGCGAGATGGGTTTTCCCCGTTCCAGGTGAACCTAAAAGCAGAACGTTTTGCTTTCGCTCCAAAAAGCGAAGGTCACACAGTTCCTCCCTCGATGTCGTGGCTGGCCAATGGATATGACCCGACCATTCGTAATCCTTCAGCCATTTCAACTCCCGAAACTTGGCTTTCTTGATCAGCCGAGCCTGTTTCGCTTCTTGGCGGCACGACAGTTCCAGCGCCAATACATCCCGCAAAAACTGTTCTTTCGTTTCGAATCTCACCTCCTCGAATCGATCTGCGATATAGGCCAAATGCAGCGCTTTACAAATCTCTTTCACCTCTGCTCTCATTTCTGGACACTCCCTTCCCGAGCGGGATGAAGACGTTGATCATACACCGTTAAATCCGTTTCATAGTCGATTAGAACGGAAGGGGTGTATGATTCTTCCCACTTGTCCGGGTAATAGGAGTGCTTCGCTTCCATCAACACGCCGATTTCATGAGGAGTCAAGTCCCATCGCTGACTCTCCTCGAGCCACTGGGCGATTTCGTAAAGCGTGTGCCGATCCAACAGCGCTCGCAGTCCTTTTAAACGGGCCACCACCTGGGGCGGGGGGCCAGCCAGATACATTCGGATCGCCTCCGGCAAGTACGTCCGGTAGCGGGAATGTCCGACAACCCGGGGTTTGGTCTCCCACTCAGCGAAAATCTCTTTCCAAGGGATTTCGCGTTTCACGTTCGTATACGGCCTTGGCGCTTCAAGATGGACGTCTCCATCGGAAGAGAACACAACGAAACGATTCCATTCTTTCTTCACCAACACCCGGTTGGGGACGGACAGGCCATGGACGACGAACGCCTTCCCATCCACCATCACTTCTCCGTATTTATTCACGTAAGCGTGATCGAGGGAGAAGATCGGAAGATCTTGTTCCGGCAACGCCAACAGCTCTGGTTGTTCTTCCTGCCATAGTTCCTCGATCCACCGCCCCTTTTCATAATGAGGACGGTTTCGGTCCTCGACCATCTTGCGATGCAGCCACTCCACCAGCTCCGGATCCGACTCCATCAATGGAGCGGGGATGAAACAAAGGTTGCGAGTGTAATAGACTTTTCGCTCCGCATTTCCTTTCTCATGTCCACTGTATGGATTGCACACTTGTACATCAAACCGATAGTAGAGTTGGAATTTCTCAAAAGCCTCGGTGAATCGGCGTTCTCCCCCTTTTCGAATCGACACAATGGCCGCGGACAAATTGTCAATGCGCAATGCCTTTGGCACTCCCCCAGCCTGACGAAACAGCTGCGTCAACCCGTGGAGGAAGCATTCACTGTTTTCCGCCGGCAGCGGATAAGCAAACGCAGCGTTGCTATAGGGAAAGCTCATGATCAAAACCGATCGCTCTTCTTCCTTCCCCTCCTTCGTCACAACCGTCATCTTCCCGAAATCCACCTGCGCCTCGCCTGGCGGGTGCTCCAGTCGTTCATAGCGCTGTTCTTTCTCGAGCTTGAGCTGCGGTCTTCGTTTTTGCACGTACGCGCAAACGGTGCGATACGAGCCTTGAAATCCATGGTCACGACAAAGCGCTTCAAACATCGTCTTGTTCGTTCGCCGTTGTTTTCTCGGCAGCTTGGCATCCTCCTCCAACCAGTCATCAATGATTTGCCCGTACCCTTCTTCCTCCATCATCCCCTTTTTGCGTTTGATGGTTGGTTGGACAGAAATGTCTTCATCTGCGTATTTCTTGACCGTTCTCCAGTTATATCCCGTTTCACGGGAAATTTCCGCAATCGATAACCCTTTCTTTTCACGCAGTTTTCTGATACGATTAATTTCGGGCATTGCCAGCATCCTTTCGCTCCTCCACTGTTTGGTTATGTGTTCACAACTTCCACAGTAGAGGAAATGTTAGAGGCTGGCAAGCCTTTTTTTCTTTGCCTTCAGCTCTGCACTTTTCGTTGCAGAACTCTGTATTTTTATTTTGCAATAAACAAATTGTAAGAGCACTCTCATTTTACAATAGGTCAATCCAAACTTCAAAAACAGTATGTATCGACTTTACGTTTTGTATCAGTTCAACTATTGATTATCGTGATTTATCTTCAAAGTAAAAATCTTCATTTATTCAAACTGTTTATCCAATATAAGATCTCATTAGCCCCCTAATGAATTTGGACACTCGATAAGGTGTTTTTTATAATCGAAGTGACCAAATGAAGGGGGCTTTTGATGTACATGAAACGAAGAAAACATTCGAAGGAATTTAAGCTACAAGTAGTGAAAGAAGCATTAGAAGTCGGAAATAAAGCATTGGTAGCTAGAAGATACGAGCTTAGCCCGAATCTTGTGCAAAGATGGGTGAAGGCATATGAAGAAGGAAAACTAGGACAAGAAATGGTTTCCTCTCCCTCTTCAGCTGAAATCAAACGGCTGGAGGAAGAAAACGAGCAGCTCAAGAAGCTATTAGGGGAAAAAGATTTAGAAATCGCGATTTTGCGTGATTTGATAAAAAAGAAGAACCCTCACTTACTGAAAAATTGGAAGTAGCCGAGCAGTGGATCAAGAAAGGATATCCGATTACAAAAGTATTGGAGATTCTAGAAATCAATCGCTCAACCTACTATTATCAGCAGAACGGAAAAGTTGAGAAGAAAACAGTAGGTGGGGGACGTCCAACACCCGGCTACTCTCTAACGGCAACTGGCGAAAAAGTGTCAGACGAACAAATCCAAGAATGGCTCTCTGAGCTTGTGATGGGAGAAGGATTTGCCTACGGATATCGCAAGCTGACCATTCAGTTAAGAAGAGACCATCAGCTTGTGATCAGTAAGAAAAAAGTATATCGATTGTGTAAAGCGATGGACTTACTACGTCCGCAGCGAGAGAAACGGATTCCATATCCGAAGAAACTCGCTCGAAATCGCATTATTACAGGCTCGAATCAGTTATGGGAAATGGACGTGAAATACGGATATATCGAAGGAGAAGAACGCTTTTTCTTTGTTTTGTCGCTCATCGATGTGTATGACCGTTCGGTAATTGATTACCATATTGGGTTGAGTTGTTCAGGAAGCGATGCCGTAAAGACGCTTCAAAGAGCGTTATTCAAGCGTCAGCAATTTGAACAGGCAAATAAACCTGTGATTCGGACAGACAACGGCCCGCAATTTATTTCTCATGCCTTTGAAGCTGCCTGTGAGCGATTTGGAATCGAACATGAACGGATTCCACCACGGACGCCGAATATGAATGCACATATTGAAGCGTTTCATCGTTTACTGGAGGAGGAATGTCTAGGAAGAATGGCGTTTGACAGCTATGAAGAAGCTTATCAAGCCGTGATGGAGTACATGAAATTTTATAACGAGCGAAGGATTCATTCGAGTATTCTTGATCTTCCACCGCATGAATTTCACAAAAAAGCGCAAACGGAATCGTTAATCATCAAAGAAGTTCGCGTATAAGGCAAGAGGATTTTGTCTTCTTGCCAAGAAAAAACGAGAAATTTTGAGAATAACCTAAAATAAGATAGGATGTGTCCAAATTTAGGGGGTCAATCCGTTAGTTCGAGCGTTCACCTTCCGGTGCGCATTGGTACATCAGCCTGTCCATGGAGGCATCATCTATATCGATATATAAGAAAACTCATGAATTTTTTAAGTGACGTTTGAAAGAATGGCTTCGTGTTTGCCATGGGCTTGTATGGGGCCGTAGGTATACATCCCTTGATAAAAGCTCTTTCGGTCTAAAATTCGCTTTACTTGTACTTTTGTAAATGGTTTTCCTTGAGCGGTTTTGTACCCTTCATCATTTAACACCCTGGCAATGTGAGCTAAAGACCCTTGAGGATGTTTTCGTTTTAGTTCAAAGACCCGTTTGACCACTTTAGCTTGTTCATGATGTACCTTGAGTTCCTTTTCCCCTTTTGGTTTCGTATAGCCAAAGATCACCCTTCCTCCGGCATATCCTCCTTCTTTTGCTTTTTTATGCTGACCTTTCTTTAGTTTTAAAGCAATTTCCAATCGCTGATATTGGTCTAATAACTCCATTAGTCCATTGACCAATACATCGCTTGGGTCTTTTTTGTAGATACTGTAGGATGGCTGTTCAATACTTTTAATATCCACCCCATACTTCTGTAACTCTCGATGAATCAACACTCTCACCATGTCAGAGCGCCACAACCGGCTTGTGTTTAACACCACGCCATACTTAATTTGGAGAGAAGAAAGGTGGGCCAACATCTCCTGTAAACCCACCCTGTCTACTTCGAACGCTTCTTCATTCATTTTTGCCCCGCTAATGCCTTCATCTCTAAAAATATGGATCAAGTTCCAGCCGTTTTTCTCACAATATGCTTTGATTTCCTCTTCTTGATATTTCAAGCTGTAACCATCTCTTGCTTGTCCTTGCGTTGAGACTCGTATATACCCGACAACGTTCAATGTGTCGCCCTCCCGTTACAAAAATTACAATTTATGTAACGCTTTTTAATAATGACGAGTATTATACGACCGTCTCTAGTGAAAATACAATACAAAAATAATTTGCCAGTTTATTATTATTGTCATAGTCGGTTAAAAGTTAAAAGTTTATACCCTATTTCTCGCCACGAGAAAGCGTTCTCTCGTGTTTTAAAGTGTACTCGAAGGGTATTCGTGGCGTTAGTCGCTTTACCATGCATTGCAGCCAAGCTCGTTGTAGGTGAACCATTATGAGCTCTGAATTAAAATGTTGGTAAAAAACATACTTAAATTCTCTCGTAAACACACTTTATTATTTGATATAGCTGTTAGATTGAAAATAGAAAACCCTTGAAAAGCATATTGCCAATCAAGGTTTTCATAATTAGTTCTTAAATATTATCTAATACCTCATCTACTGACTCACCAAACAATTCTGGATCTTCTTTCTTTATATCTCCTAACAAATCTTTAATAATATTTCTTGTTTTGATGTCGATATTCTCCAAAACTTTTGCATAAATTGTACGCACATGGGGGTGATTTAATATTCTGTAATGTAAAATTTCTATCCATTCCCTCCCATAACTTATAACCGTTGGCACAGAAGTAGCAATTAGTTTTAACCCTTCCTCTATTTTATTCTTATATAAATGCTCAATAGTATGCACCAAGTTAAACATTACCTCATGGTGTTCAGTATTATCATCAAAAGCTAAAATTAAATCTTTAATAATTGAAACCTCACCATATTCATATATATTTTTTAAAGCTTGCTCAAATTCTTCCACTTGTTTTTCTGTCTTAAGCAGACGGTTATCGTATACCTTTTTTATTTCCGACTTAATATCCAAAAATATTCCCTCCTTATAAATAATTACTTCTTAAATAATTCTGGGTACAATTCCTTATTCAATTGAATTACATCTCTTAAACTTTTTCTTATTTTCGGAGTGTATAGCCCATCCTTCATATAAATTCTTCGAGCATCCCAAATATCATGTGCTAGTGCATCTCGGTAGCTAAGATTTAAATAATCGTTTAATTTTTCTCCAGAAAGTCCATAAGTATAAGTCCTACGGTGTCTTCCCCCAGTACCAGGATGTGGTTGTTCCATATTCATGCTAACACCATCATTTCGCTTTATACCGGCTTTTTTCAGCAGATGGCATATGGTGTGGAGTAAGGTTATCAAACGCTTTGCCTTGTTTTATTAATTGTTTGTAAGTTCCTACTTTCCCTTCGCCCGGCAATAAACCTTTTCCTGTACCCTTAGCACTCTTCCCAATCGCTCCCCCCTCAACGTTCTTTATCATGTTGAGGGATACATCTTTCGCTTCATTCATCCCTCCCTGAAGTGCTAAGCCCACATCGCCGGCATATGCCGGCTGCCAGGAAACGGAGGCGACACTTTTGACGAATTCATCCCACTGCTTCTTAAACAGGCGGGCGGTTTCCGTCAACGGCGCTTTGACGACTTGATGGTAGATTGTTTGGAAGAACCCTTTTATTTTATCACCGTG
>Ga0310834_100752_pt1 | contig 28167 bp, 28 predicted proteins | sample SM_ome_2_FD_201314 | JGI IMG/M metagenome (GOLD analysis project Ga0310834, IMG submission 201314) | Sorghum-adapted microbial communities enriched on stacked mutant (SM) sorghum from Joint BioEnergy Institute, Emeryville, California... ... | reverse complement strand
ACCATATCGACGGCCTGCGCGTGTTCGCCGGGTACTCCGGCTGGTCGCCCGGCCAGCTGGAGGAGGAGCTGGACTCCGGCTCCTGGTTCGTCTTCGACGCCCTCCCGGGGGACGCGTTCATGACCAGGCCGGATGACCTGTGGCCGATGGTGTTGCGGCGCCAGGGGGGCATGACGGCGGCGGTGGCGCTCTTCCCGGCCGACCCGACGCTGAACTGAGGCCCGCCTCGGTGATGCCGGCCCGGTGAGGGGTGTGTACTATTGCGCGGGTGCCCAGCGGACTGGGCGCTGGGGCCGTGGCGCAGCTGGTAGCGCACCACACTGGCAGTGTGGGGGTCAGGGGTTCGAGTCCCCTCGGCTCCACCCAGCATCTTTCGGCAGGTCACAAGCGGACCTGTGCTGCTAGGCCATTGAAGCACGTCACTCGGATCTGGCGTGGCGTGCCACAACCGTGCCAGAAGGGTCATCAGCCCTGCGCCGGGATTCGACGATCCGCGCGTCAAGGGCGACGGCGATGGCTCGATCCCGTTCGCGAATGGCGTGCTGGTAGATCATGGCTGCCCGGGTGCTGGAGTGCCCAATCCGGGCCATCGGCTCTTTGAGGGTCGCCCCGCTCTGGGTCATCGTGCTGGGCATGGCTCGTGGATCGTTTGACACGATGGTCAAGGATGCTGTGATGGAGGGCCCGTCCGGTGAAGCGCGGCTGGTCGGCATGTTGGGGTCGCTGCGTGGCGCCGAGAAGGTGATGGTGGTCGCGGCTCTGGGTGATGCCCAGGGCGAGCAGGGCGTTCCGGCGCTGCGCGGCCTGCTCGCCGCGCGGCCACGTTCGGTCGATCTTCGCTGCGCCGCGTTGCTCGCCCTCGCCAAGCGTGCCGGCGCCGAGGCGTCCGATGTGCTGGCCGCGCATCTGGTGGGTGTTCCAGCCGCGGTCGCGGACTACGCCACCATTGGGCTGGCCGCGGTCGGCGACGACCGTGCCTGGCCGCAGGTACACGCCAGGCTGCAACGGCAACTCGGTCAGCGGCCGGCACCGGTCATCCAACCTGCCCAGATCATCATGGGTGTCAATCAGTTCGAGGTCCTGCTGACCATCGCCTACCTGGTCCGTCACCTGGGCGGCTCGCCTACCGAGCGGATCCCGCAACTGGTCGCCACCATGCGGTCGGGGTTCGATCGTTTCTACCGAGTCGAGCAGGACTGGCTGAACCAGCACTGGCCTGGCATCGCGCCGGACGGACCTGCCTCGGACCAGATCGCCCCACCGGACCCCGAGCCCTTCCGATCCCTCGTGCACGCCACCCACCTATTCGGTCCGGTGTACTGACCACTCCGATAAGGAGAGAGCGCTCGGTCATTGCGGATGGCGCGGTGGTTCGGGTTTGCGGACCTTGAAGCGGGCGATGGGTTTGGTGGTGGTGCGGGGGACTTCCCCCAGCTCGGCAACCTCCGTCACCGGAACCCCCACGGTTCGGCGTCTCAAGGCAGGCGGTACTGCGCGGAATGGGCATGTGGGCGATGCGAGACCAGTTCGGAGGTGGAGGCGGCGACCTGCGGACTGCGCCGCGATCATCCCCGCGCGTCGACTTCCAGCACGGCCCGGTACCGCTTCGGGTGCGCCCGCCGCCTCCTCTCCGCCATCTCCAACGCCGCGACCTGCGCCGGTACCCGTACCGTGACGTCCACCCGCTCCCAGGATCAGAGCCCTTGCTCCGTCGCTGCCTCTCGGGCGGCCTGCTCGCACCACGCCGCCCACGACCGGGCCGCTCCTCCGTCAGGGGCTGCCGCCCGCCAGCGCCGCCGGGTCACTCCGCACCTGTGTGGCAGGATCGGCGGAGGCCGGGGTCTGCCGCGGCTCGGCGGTACGGTGCTGCCAGGGGGTGAAGGCAACCTCCACGACGCGTTGCTGCGAGGTCTTCCGGTGCGCCTGTCCGTCGAGCACTGAGGACATCGCGTGGGGAGCCGATCACTTCGCGAACTGACCATCTGCTCGGCACCATGCGACGAGGAGGAACGATGTCCGGCGTCCCCGTCGGCTATCTCGTCGGCGTCCTTGTTGTCGCCACGATGACCTACCTCGCCCTCTGGCCGAGACCGACCAACGGCCCGCGGGCGACCCCGGCCCTGGTGCTTGGCATGTCGGGGAGTGAACTGCCGTTCTTCTATCTGGCTCTCAACCTCCTATCGACGGCGGGGGCGGTGAGCGACGGCAGCGCGGCATCGGTCATCGGTGGAGCGGCGCTGACCGTCTCACTCCTCGCGCTCATTGGACAGGTCGTGGTCATCGCTCTGGCGTACCGTACCCGCGCGACCTTCGCCGACGCGCTGGCCGCTGCCTTCGGTACCACGGACCTGCGGCGAACTCCGCGCTTGCAGGACTGGCTGCGCGCGGCGCTCGCGCCGATACGGCTACGGCGCGGCGACGTGGAGCGGATCGTCAAGGTCTCCTACGGCCCACACGGCTCGGCGAACCTGCTCGACATCTATCGCTCGCGTACGACGAAGCCCGCCAAGGGAGTACTGATCCACCTGCACGGCGGCGGCTTCTTCAGTGGACGCCGGAGCAAGGAGGCGCGGCTGCTCGTGGAGCGGTTCGCGGCCAGCGGCTGGCTGTGCCTGAGCGCCGACTATCGCCTTCAGCCGGCGGCCTTCCCCGATCAGGCGATCGACGGCAAACGAGTGATCGCTTGGGCACGTCAGCACGCGGCCGACTACGGGGGAAACCCGGCGAGGATCGTCCTCATCGGTGGATCAGCAGGTGCTCACATCGCGATGATCTGCGCGCTCACCGCCGGCGATCCGCGCTTCCAGCCCGGCTTCGAGGACGTCGACACGCGATTGTCCGCGGTGATCGGCTTGTACGGCTATTACGGCTCGGCACCGACACACGGCATGCCGTCGTCGCCCGAGGACTACCTCACCGAGCAGTCGTCGCCTGACCCCGGCGACCATCCACGCAACGATGTCCCGCCGATCATGATCGTGCATGGCGACCGCGACCCCATGGTCGCCCCGGCCATGGCCCGTGAGCTGGCCGACCAGCTCCGCCGGGTCTCCGCCGCCCCGGTCGTCTACGTCGAACTACCCGGCGCTCACCACGCCCTGGGCCGATTCGACTCGCTGCGCTGCTGCGGAATCGCCGACGGCGTTAAGGAGTTCCTGACACATGCTCTGGAGCTGCCCGCCCGGGTGTGAACCGCAAACTCCCGTGGCACGCGCTAATATGCCGCGTGATCAATGATCTCACGCCCGCCAGCCGCCGTCGGCGTACCGTCGTCTCCATCGCCGTAGGCGTCGCACTGTGCCTGGTCACGCTCGGTCTCTGGCTCACCTTCGCCGGGCGCCGCGAGGAGGGGCGCGGCCAGCAAGCTCGTGAAATCGAGCTGGAAGTCACGTCAGAGGCTGGCCAGGTGCAGAGCATCAACTGGCGGTACCCGGATGACGAGTACCAGATCCATAACGTGAGCGATCGTCCTGGTGGCCCGGTCAAGACACCTTGGTCACAGCGGATCGATGTCAAGGCCACCCGAGGCCCGATCAATCTCAACGTCGTCCATGACCCGGACTCCACCGGAGCGACCTGCCAGATCCTGGTCAATGGCAAAGTCGTGGAGGAGCAGAGCGGTCCCTTTCCGCACTGCATGATCACGGTCCAGCGGGCGTTTCCAGCGTCGTGACAGGCCTGGCAGTGAAGACCGACGGGGCAACATCGCGTCGGTCTTCGATGTAAGATGCCGATCGCTGTGCAGAAAATGTGCAGCGTACCTGGCATGGCGCGGCAAATTGTGTCGTCGCCGAGGGCGTGAGCCACGCCGGCCGTGCCCGCACTGCCGGGCTGTCATGGCTTGCCATGAGACTGGGGAGGACCGATGCCGCTTCGGCGGATGTGTCGCCCATTGCTGGGCCTGGTATGCCTTGCCGCGCTCACGGTGACGCTGCCGTCGCGGGCGACGGCAGCGGCACCGACGACGCAGGCGGTGTTCAACAACCCGGTAGGAACCGCCGCGCAGCAGCAGGCGATCCAGAATCGCCTCGTTGAACTGATCGATGGCGCCCCGGCGGGGTCCACGATCCGGATGGCGATGTTCTACGCCACCGATCCCACGATTCCCAACGCTTTGGTGGCCGCCCGAGGCCGCGGCGTCAACGTGCAGGCCATCTTCGACGACGCCGAGCTTGAGAACGACACGATCTACTCGATCCTCTCCGCCGGCCTGGGCACCAACCTGTCCGCCTCGTCCTGGCTGCTGGTCTGTCCTGCCGGTCGCGGCTGTATCGGCAACCGGACCCTGGGGTCGGTCGAGTCGTTGAACCACAACAAGTTCTTCCTGTTCTCCAGCACCGGCGGCGCCTCCAATGTGGTGGTCCAGTCCACGGCCAATCTGCACACCGGCCGGGATGGCCTGCGCGGCTGGAATGCAGCGCTGGTCCTGGTCGGCAACACCGCCATCTACCAGGCGTACGTCGGCTACTTCGAAGATCTCAAGGCGCGGGTGGTCAACAACAACTACTACGACACCGGCCGCCCGCCGCTCGCCTCAGGCGACGCCAAGGTGCATTTCTACCCGCGGCATGAGAGCAACGGCCAGCCCTACAACGACCCGAGCGAAGACACCATCATGACGGTGCTGAACCACATCCAGTGCAAGGGCAACTCGGTGGTCGGCACGCAGGATGGCACGCATCGCACCATCATCCGGGTCAACATGACCATCTTCAGCCGCGCCTACCTGGCCAGCAAGCTGTGGGACCTGGACAACCAGGGCTGCTACGTCGAGGTGGTCATGCGGTACAACCCGAGCGCATCGGCCGAGGTGTCCTCGATGCGCGCCCTGCTCAAGTCGACCAGCAGCAGCTATGACGGCCCGGCGGTGAAGTATTACTGCCTGACGGACAGCGTGTGGACCCACGCCAAGTACCTCCAGGTCGAAGGCAAGTACTACGGCGTGCCCGACCGCACCATCACCTGGATAGGCAGCCACAACTGGAGCTACAACTCGTTGCGCCAGGCCGACGAGGTCCTACTCCAGCTGGAGGACCAGAACATCTTCGCGGCCTTCCGTATCAATTTCCGGACCGTCCGGGACACGCCCGGGATCCGATCGGTGGCCAACGGCGGCACCGCGACCTGCCCGGCCAGCGTCAGCGGTAGCGCCGTGGAGCTGGAGATGGTTCCCGCCGTCGACAGATGACCCGCTCCCTGGTCACCCAACCTGGCGCTGGCGCGGCGTCCGGAAGCCGACGCGCCCCTTCGCGCCGGATCAGCTGGACAGGACCGGGTCGTAGTCGGCCAGTTCCTCGAACTCCACGACCGCGTCGATGTCGGTGCCCATCGCGATGTTGGTCACCCGCTCCAGGATGACCTCGACGACGACGGGCACCCGGTACTGGGCCATCAGCTTCTTGGCGGTCTCGAACGCGTCGGCCAGCTCCGCGGGATCGCGTACGCGCAGCGCCTTGCAGCCCAGGCCCTCGGCTACCGCCACATGGTCCACACCGTACGCTCCGAGCTCGGGAGCGTTGACGTTGGGGAAGGACAGCTGTACCTGGTAGTCCATGTCGAACGCGCGCTGCGCCTGACGGATGAGGCCCAGGTAGGAGTTGTTCACCACGATGTGCAGGTACGGCAGGTTGAACTGCGCCCCGACGGCCAGCTCCTCGATCAGGAACTGGAAGTCGTAGTCGCCGGACAGCGCCACCACCGTGGCCTCGGGCCGGGCTGCCGCGACCCCCAGCGCGGCCGGCATGGTCCAGCCCAGCGGCCCGGCCTGGCCACTGTTGATCCAGTGGCGGGGTCGGTAGACGCGCAGGAACTGGGCACCGGCGATCTGGGACAGGCCGATCGTGGAGACATACACCACGTCCCGGCCGAAGGCCGCGTTCATCTCCCGGTACACCCGCTGCGGCTTGATCGGTATGTCGGTGAAGTCGCTGCGTCGATGCATGGTCCGCTTTCGGGCGGCGCACTCGGCGACCCAGCCGCTCCAGTCCGGTAACCGGCCCGCGGCGCGCCGGTCCCGCGCCGCCGCGTACAGCTGGTCGATGGCGGCGCCGGCGTCCGAGACCACCCCGTAGTCGGGCGCGAAGACCCGGCCGATCTGGGTCGGTTCGATGTCGATGTGGATGAACCGGCGGCCCCGGGTGTAGGTCGCCAGGCCGCCGGTGTGCCGGTTGGCCCACCGGTTGCCGATGCCGAGCACCACGTCCGAGGCGAGGAACGACGCGTTGCCGTACCGGTGTGCGGTCTGCACGCCGACCATGCCGGCCATCAGGGGGTGGTCGTCCGGGATCACGCCCCAACCCATCAGGGTGGGCACCACCGGCACGTTGAGCAGCTCCGCCAGGGCCACCAACCGGTCGGACGCGTCGGCGTTGAGCACACCACCGCCGGCCACGATCAGTGGTCGCGCGGCACTGACCAGCAGGTCGAGCACCTTCTCCGCCTGGGCCCGGGTGGCTTTGGGCCGGTGGACGGGCAACGGCTGGTAGGTGTCGATGTCGAACTCGATCTCCGCGAGCTGGACGTCGAGCGGCAGGTCGACCAGCACCGGGCCGGGCCGGCCCGAGCGCATCAGGTGGAACGCCTGCTGGAAGGCGCCAGGCACCTGGGCCGGCTCCAGTACGGTGGTGGCGCTCTTGCTGACGGTCCGGGCGATCGAGGCGATGTCAACCGCCTGGAAGTCTTCCTTGTGCAGCTTGGCGACGGGCGCCTGCCCGGTGATGCAGAGGATCGGGATGGAGTCGGCCCACGCCGAGTAGAGACCTGTGATCATGTCGGTGCCGGCCGGCCCGGAGGTGCCCACGCACACCCCGATGTTGCCGGCTCGGGCGCGGGTGAAGCCCTCGGCCATGTGCGCCGCGCCCTCGACGTGCCGGGCCAGGATGTGCCGGATGCCCCCGTGCGCCCGCATGGCAGAGTAGAACGGGTTGATGGCCGCGCCGGGCACGCCGAATGTCTGGGTGGCGCCTTCGCGTTCCAGGATGAGCACTGCCGCGTCGACGGCGCGCATTCGGGTCATCGCGGGTCGTCTCCTTCCGAGTGCCCGGTGCCGGGGTGGCCGGTGCCGGCCTGCCGGGTGGACGCGTGGCCCGACAGCTGCTCGACCAGCAGCAGCAGCGCGGAGTGGTCCAGGTCGCCGTGGCCCTGTGCCCGCACCGCGGCCATGAGCTGTGCCACGTGGGCGCCGAGCGGGATGACCACGCCCGCCTCCCGTGCGGCGGCCGTGGCGATGCCCAGATCCTTGTGGTGCAGGTCCACCCGGAAGCCCGGTTGGAACTGCCGGGCGATCATCCCGGCCGCCTTCTGGTCGAGGATCCGGTTGCCCGCCATGCCACCGGCGAGGACGCGCACCGCGGCCGCGGTGTCCACGCCGTGCGCCTCCAGGAAGACCAGTGCCTCGGCGACCAGCTCGATGGTGCCGGCGACGATGAGCTGGTTGGCGGCCTTCACCGTCTGCCCGGCGCCCGCCGGGCCGACATGCACCACAGTGGACCCGATCGCGTCCAGGACCGGACGGGCCGCCGCCACATCGGCCGCGCTGCCACCCACCATGATGGACAGCGTGCCCTGCACCGCACCGGCCTGGCCGCCGGAGACCGGGGCGTCCACCGCGCGCAGCCCGCGCCGCACGGCGTCCTCGGCCAACCGCGCCGCCACCCGCGGGTCGATGGTGCTGGAGTCGATCCACAGGGTGCCCGGCCGGGCGTGCGCGAACACCCCGCCCTCACCGGCGACGACCTGCTCCACGTCGGGCGAGTCAGGCAGCACGGTCAGCACCACGTCGGCCGGGGCGACCGCCTCGGCGATGCTGGCGGCGCCCTGACCGCCCTGGCCGACCAGCGCGTCGACCTTGGCCCGGCTGCGGTTGTACCCGATCACGGTGAAGCCGGCGCGCACCAGGTTGGCGGCGATCGGGCCGCCCATGATGCCCAGGCCGATGACGGCGACAGTGGTCATGCGATATCGCTCCCTAGGTTGGTCGGCTCGACCCCGGCCGCCGCGAGCGGGGCAACCAGGAGAATGGGTCCGGATCCGTGCTGGCGTACTCGAGGCTGACGTACCCGCGGTAGCCGGCCTGCTCCAATTTGGACAGCCAGGCGGGCAGCGGCAGGCGCCCGGTGCCCGGCGCGCCGCGGCCGGGCGCGTCCGCGATCTGCGCGTGCCCGATACTGCCCGCGGCCCGGTCGATGGCGGCCGGGACGTCCTCGCCGTTGACGCCGAGGTGGTAGAGGTCCATCAGCACGCGCAGGTTGTCCACGCCGTGTGCGCGGGCCACCCGGTCGATGACCGCGCGCGCCTCGTCGACGGTGCGGATCGGGTAGCGGCTGGCTCCGCTGAGCGGTTCGATGAGGATGATGCCGCCGATGCCGGCGACCGCGGAGGCCGCCAGTGCCAGGTTCTCCGCGGCCAGGTCGTCCTGGGAGTGCGGGGACTGCCCGTCGATCCGGTTGCCGTACAACGCGTTGAACGCCCGGGTGCCCAGCCGCGCGCCGATGCCGACGACCACGTCGACGTTGTCCCGGAACTCGGTGCGGCGGGCGGGCCAGGAAACCAGGCCCCGGTCACCGGCGGCCATGTTCCCGGCCGCGAAGTTCAGGCTGACCAGGCGTACGCCGGCGTCCTCGATGGCGCGCACCAGCGCGTCGATCTCCGCGTCCGCGGGCGCCGGCTCGGCGAACGGCCACCACAGCTCGATGGCGTCGAACCCGGCGGCGCGCGCGGCCGCCGGCCGGGCCAGCAGTGGCAGGTGGGTGAGCAGGATGGAGCAGTTGACCGCGTACGGCAACGAGTGGGTCATCCCGGACTGCTCGCGCACAGGGGGCTCTTTCCGTGATGCGGAATAAGTTTTCCGTCAATAGTCTGGCCTGCCGGGCTCGGGCTGTCAACGCTCAGCCCCGCCAAGGATGCGCGGAGGCGCGCTGAACCGGCTGGGAAGTACGCTTTTCCGTATCGCAGAAGTGGTCAGCGACTCGGGGAGGACGCCTGTGGCCGGACGCCCGCCCGGCGAGGCACCCGGCACCGGGGTGCAGTCGGTGGAGCGGTCCTTGCGCCTACTGGAGTTGGTGTCCGAGGCCGGCGGTGAGCTGAGCATCAGCGAGCTGGCCAGCCGGTCCGGGTTGGCGCTGCCGACGGTGCACCGGCTGGTGCGCACCCTGGTCGACGCCGCTTACCTGTGGCAGCAGCCCTCCCGCCGGTACGCGCTGGGGCCGCGGCTGATCGCGCTGGGCGAGGTCGCCTCGCGCGTGCAGGGCCTGGCCGCACACCGCTGGCTCGCCACCCTGGTCGACGCGGTGGGGGAGACCGCGAACATGGCGGTGCTCGACGGGGACAAGGCGATCTACGTGGCGCAGGTGCCGTCGAAGCACTCCATGCGCATGTTCACCGAGGTGGGCCGCCGGGTCGACCTGCACTGCACGGGGGTGGGCAAGGCGCTGCTGGCGCAGCTGCCCGAGGCCGCCGCCCGCGAGCTGATCAGCCGCACCGGGCTGCCGGCGATGACGCGGCACACCATCACGGATCCGGGCCGGCTCATGCGCGAGCTGCGCCGGGTGCGCGACCGTGGGTACGCGGTGGACGACGGCGAGCAGGAACTCGGCGTGCGGTGTGTGGCGGTTCCGGTGCCGGGCGCGCCGTCCTTGACCACCATCTCAGTCTCCGGTCCAGAGGGGCGGTTGACTGCGGAACAGGTCGAGCGGGTGGTGCCGCACCTGCGCGCCGCGGCGGCGGGGCTGAGCGCCGAGTTCGGCTGAGCGCGGCGCCGGTCAGCCGAGCGCGGCCGACGCCGCGTGGTGGATGTGCTCCCCCCACAGCGCGCTGGCGCCCGCCGCATCACCGGCGGCGATGCGGTCCATGACCTGTTCGATCTCCTTGATGCTGCGCTCCGGGCGCCCCTCGCGGGACAGCGAGCGGGCGCGTAGCCGGTAGAGCCTGCTCTGCAGCAGCGCGGCCTGGGCCTTCAGCACCTCGTTGCCGGCGCCGGCGTAGAGCACGTCGTAGAACTCGCGCTTGATCTTTAGCATCGCGGAGACGTCGTCGGAGAGGTGCGCCTCGCGCAGCCGGACTACGGTCTGCCGTAGCCGGTCGACCATGGCCGGGTCGGCGCGCTCGACGAACAGGCGCACGGCGAAGCATTCCAGCGCCTCCCGCACCTCGTACACGGCCCGGGCCTCGTCGTCGGTCAGCACGGCGACGGTCGGGCCCTTGTGCGGGGTGATGGTGATGAAGCCTTCGGCTTCCAGCTGCCGGTACGCCTCGCGCAGCGTGTTGCGCGACACGTCCAGCTCCTCGCAGAGTTCCCGTTCGACGAGCCGCTGGCCGGGAGCGAGCCCGCCATTGATGATCTCCGTGCGGATCGCCTCCACCACCTGCGCCCGAACCGGGGCGAAGACCCGGGTGATCTTCATTGACGCTCCTGCTTTCGGGTGTGCGTCCACGCCCGTGTCGGTGGCGTGAATACCACGGCGACCGGGCTCGGACGTGGCCGGTGGAACCACGGTAGCACGTGGCCCCATCAACCCATTGACTTATTGTAGGACAATCACGTATCTTGCCCTGACCAGGGAGAAGTAAGGTCCCCGGCGAGCCCATCTCCGGGCGCGCCGGGCCGAGTCACCTGGCGGCGATAGGCGGGCGCCGGGAGGAAGGTCGGGCATGTCGAGCGCACGTGACCGGGGCGGACCGGCGTCAGCCCTCGGTAGGGAGCCGAGGCAGTACGGGCTGTTCATCGACAACGCCTACGTGGCCCCGGCCGGCGACGGCGTCCTGGACGTCGACGACCCGGCCACTGGCACCGTCTGGGCGCAGGTGCCGGACGCCTCGGTCGACGACGTGGACCGCGCGGTCCGCAGCGCGGCGCGCGCCTTCACCGAGGGTCCGTGGCCGCGGTTGCGCGCCGCGGACCGGGCCAAGTTCCTCATCCGTTTCGGCGAGGCGATCGCCGACCACGCCGTGGAGCTGGCCGAGCTCCAGGTGCGCGAGAACGGCAAGCTGCTGCGGGAAATGTCCGGCCAGGTCAAGCTGATGCCGGAGTACTTCGCCTACTACGCCGGCCTGGCGCAGATGCCCACCGGGTACACCAACCCGCTGCACCTGTCCGACATGCTCAACTACACCGTGCGCGAGCCGGTCGGTGTGGTCGCCGCGATCACCCCGTGGAACTCTCCGCTGCTGTTGCTGACCTGGAAGCTGGGTCCGGCGCTCGCCGCCGGCTGCACCGTCGTGGCCAAGCCGTCCGAGGTCACCCCGGTCTCCACGCTGCGGCTGGCGGAGATCGCCGCGGAGTGCGGCCTGCCGCCCGGGGTGTTCAACGTGGTGACCGGCCTGGGGCAGCCGTCGGGCACGGCGCTGGTCACCCACCCCGGGGTGGACAAGATCGCTTTCACCGGATCCACCACCACCGGGCAGGCCATCGCCGCGGCCGCCGGCCGCTCGCTCAAGCGGGTCTCGCTGGAGCTGGGCGGCAAGTCGCCGAACATCGTCTTCGACGACGCAGACCTCGACGTCGCCATCAACGGGCTGGTCGCCGGGATCTTCGGGGCCAGCGGCCAGACCTGCATGGCCGGCTCCCGCATCCTGGTCCAGGACGGCTGCTACCAGCGGGTGGTCGAAGAGCTGGCCAAGCGCGCGGACGCCATCGTGGTGGGGGACCCCCGGGACGAGTCCAGCGAGCTGGGCACCATCGCGTGCCGCAGGCAGTACGACAAGGTCCTGCGGTACATCGAAGTGGCCAAGGAGGACGGTGGGCGGCTGGTGGCCGGCGGCGGGGTGGCCCGCGTGCCGGGCCTACCGAACGGCCTGTTCGTGCGGCCGACCGTGTTCGCCGATGTCACCAACGACATGCGCATCGCCCGCGAGGAAGTGTTCGGCCCGGTGGCCGCGGTGATGCGGTTCGACACCGAAGAGGATGCGGTGGGCATCGCCAACGACACCCCGTTCGGGCTGGCCGCCGGCGTATGGACCGGCAATGTGCAGCGCGCCCACCGGGTGGCCGGGCAGCTGCGGGCGGGCACCGTCTGGATCAACAACTACCGCAAGACCGGCTACGCGACCCCGTTCGGCGGTTACAAGCAGAGCGGTGTGGGGCGCGAGAACGGCCCGGACGCACTGCGCGAGTACACCGAGGAGAAGAGCGTGTGGGTGGATACCGGACAAGGCATCAAAGACCCCTTCAACCCGCGGGCGTGACGTGATGACCGCGGCAGCGCGCGACCCGGACGGCACCGCCGACGTGCTGGTGATCGGTTCCGGCATTGCTGGCCTGAGCGCGGCGGTCTCGGCGGCCGAAGCGCTGGACGGCCGTGGCCGGGTCACGGTGGTGGATCGGGCCGGTGAGGCCGAGGCGGGCGGCAACACCCGGTGGACGTCTGCCTATTTCCGCCTCGACGACGTGTACGAGCCGGCCGCCAATTTCGCCGACGACCTCATGGCGTTCTCGGCAGGCAAGACGCCGCGCTGGTACGTGGACACGCTGCTGGACCGGTTGCCCGAGACCATGGAGTGGATCCAGAGCCACGGCGCCCGGTTCCGCCCGCTGCAGACGTACTTCGTCACCAGCGCCCGGCCCCGCCTGCAGCCGCGCGGGGGCGGCGAGGGGCTGCTGCAGGTATTACGTGCGGCCGCCCGCGACCTGGGCGTCACCTTCCGCTACCTGACGACCGCGCAGGAGCTGGTCACCGACCCGGCTGGGCGGGTGACCGGGGTGCGGGTGAGCGGACCGGAGGGCGCGGCCGTCCTGCCCGCGCGGACCGTGGTGATCGCCTCCGGCGGGTTCGAAGGCGACCCGGACTCGCTCACCGAGCACCTGGGCGGGAACGCCGCCACGCTGCTGCCCATCGCGCCCAGCGTGCACGGCAACCGTGGCGAAGGCATCCGGATGGCGCTGTCGGCGGGTGCGGCGCGCGCCGGCCAATGGGACAGCTTCCACGCCGAACCGGTCGACCCACGCAGCAAGGATGCCGAGGCGATCGTCATGGTGTACCCGTACGGCATCCTGGTTGACCGGACCGGCCAACGGTTCATCGACGAGGGCCGCGGCACGGTCGACGAGACGTACGAGAGCACTGCGCGGGCCATCTGGACCCGGCCCGGCGGCACCGCCTGGTTCATCACCGACCAGCACATCAACCAGGTCGAGGGGTACCAGCGCGGGGTGCTCAGCCCGGTCGGGCCGGTCGCCGCCGACTCCATTGTGGACCTCGCGGCCGCGCTCGGCCTGCCTGCCGACGCGCTGGCGGACACCGTGACCGCGTACAACGCGGCGACGACCGGCGGCGCGTTCGACTGGCGCCGGCCGGACGGGCTGGGCACCCAGGGCATCGACCCGCCGAAGAGCAACTGGGCACTGCCGCTCGACATGCCGCCGTTTCTGGCCTACCCGGTGGCCTGCGCCATCGTGTTCACCTTCGGCGGCCTGGCCACGGACGCGAACGCGCAGGTGGTGCGCGACGACCAGAGCCCGATACCCGGCCTGTACGCGGCGGGCGAGTGCACCGGTGTCTACTACCACAAGTACCCGGGCGGCACGTCCGTGCTCCGCGGCATGGTGTTCGGCCGGATCGCCGGCCGGTCCGCGGCCGGGGCGGCGCTGGCGGTGGTGGGTCATGCCTGACCCCGGTCGCACCCCATCCGGCCCCGGCGCACCGCTCCGGCCGGCGCTGGCCAGCATCCTGGATCTTGATAACTCGTACTATGAATGGCATATTCGGCCGCAAGGGGCGCACCGGAGGGAGGCGCCAGTGCGCACACCGACAGCTCCTTTGTGGCCGGTCAACAGCGAATCGCGCGGCCGGCGGCGGGCTGGCCCGCGCGCGCCGGCGGATGCGCCGGCGATGGTGAGCCGGGGTGTTACCGGCCGGGCGGGCTCGGCCGCTGTCACCAGCCACACCTGCCAGGTCTTCACCTGTGAGGTCGTGCTCGCCTGCTACGGTCCGCCGGCCGTCCCGTTCGGCGAGATCGAGGCGCACCTACGGCAGTTGGAGCGCCGGTTCTCCCGCTTCCGGGCGGACAGCGAGATCTCCCGGCTCAACGCCAACGCGGGCCACTGGTGGGACATCTCGCCCCGGCTGTACGCGATCCTGGCCCACGCGCTGAACGTCGCCATCGCCAGCCAGGGTTTGGTCAACATCGCGGTGTTGCCCTGCCTGCTGGCCGCGGGATACACCAGGTCCTTCCCTGCCGCCGCGGCCGGCGCCCCGGCGGACCGGCCGTCCGGCGGCTCGGCCCCCGCGCCGCGTCCCGTGCCGCCACTGTCCGAAGTGCTCGAACTGCGTCCGGGCCAGGCCCGGCTGCAGCCTGGCACCGCGGTGGACATCGGCGCGATCGCCAAGGGGCTGTGGGCCGACGAGGTGGCGTCCCGGCTCGGCGACAACTGTGGCGTCAGCCTCGGCGGCGACGTGTCCTGCCGGGGGCCGGGCCCGGACGGCGACGGCTGGCCGGTGGCGCTGCCGGACGGCCAGGTCGTGACGGTCCGGAACGGCGGGGTCGCCACCAGCGGCACCGGCCGCCGGCGGTGGGGGAGGGATGCCCACCACCTGATCGACCCGCGCACCGGTCGACCGTCGCGTTCAGACATTGTCCGCGCCACTGTCATCGCCACCACCGGTGCAGCCGCGGACTGGGTGAGCTCGGCACTCGTGGTCGGCGGGACCCCGGCCGCCCCCGCGCTCACCGCACGACCCGAGGTCCGGCACGCCCGCTGGAGCACCACGGAGGAGCCATGATGCCCGACCCCGGCCCGATCGCGGCGCTGACGGACCGTGCCGTGGACCTGACCCGGTTCCGCCACGCATTCCAGCAGGTCCCGGGAGCCGTCGCCATCATCCTCGTGCCGTCCGGAGACCCCGGTATCACCGGCATCACCTGCACCTCGGCCGCGTCGCTGTCAGGGACGCCACCGATGGCGATGGTCGCGGTGGACGACCGGACCGGCGTCGCGCAAAGCGCCCGGCAGGCGGGGCGGTTCAGCATCAACTACCTGGCCGCTGACCGGGCCGGCTGGGCCCGTGCGTTCTCCGCGCGGGGCCACGCGCTGGATGACCTGCTCGCGGTCATCGTGCCCGGCCGCAGCGGTGTGCCGACCTTGGCGACCGGCACCACCGCGGTGCTCGAGTGCCGGGTGGACGCCATCCACCGAGGCGGTGACCACTGGATCCTGTGCGGGACCGTGCTGCACGCCCGGTCCCAGGCCGACGCCCGTCCGCTGGTGTACCACGCGGGGCGCTACGGCACCTTCACCCAACACACAACCGACGCGATCGACGGGCCCAACGCCCACACCGCAGCCGGAGCACGTTGAGTGCCGCGGCCGGGCCGCCAGGCCGGGCCACGGTCACCGCACCGGCGGTCACACTCGTTCGTCTCACAAAGGAATCACCGGTCATGAACAGACGTCTGAGCCGGGGCCTGGTCGCCGTCGCGACGTGCGCCCTGGTGGCTTCGTGCGGGCACGGCGACGACAACGGTTCCAGCTCGGGAAACGGCAAAGACCTCGCCACGGTGCGCATCGGTTCGGAGAAGGTCACCTCCGACGCGGGCATCTTCATCGCCGACAAGTTGGGGTACTTCAAGGAAGTCGGCATCAAGGTGGAGTACGTCCGGCTCAAGGACGCACCCACCATCACCAACGCGTTGGCCACCGGACGGCTGGAGGTGGCCGGTGCGTCCCTGGCGCCGGGCGTCTTCGCGTCCGGCAACCAGAACATCGGGCTGAAGATCGTAGGCGACAAGCAGAGCATCCGCCCCGGGGTGTCGGCCACCCGGTTCGCGGTCAAGCCGGAGTACGACCGCGGCGACATCAAGCAGACGCTCAACGCCCTGCGAGGCAAGAAGATCGCCGTGCACAGCAAGCTGTCCATCCAGGTCTTCATGCTGAACAACCTGTTGCAGCACAACGGCATGAGCATGTCGGACTTCCAGGTGGTGCCGGTGCAAGCACCGGACCAGGTCGCGGCGTTCAAGGGTGGTTCCATCGACGCGGCCGTGATGCTGGAGCCCTACCTGACCCAGGGCATCCGGGAGGGCGTGGTGAAGCTCGCGTCGGACATGACGGAGACCGCGCCGCCCGAGGGCGAGGTGCTCACCGGACTGATCTACGGCAAGACCATGCTGGAGAACCGGGAGCTGGGCAACAACTTCATGCTGGCGTACATGCGGGGCGTGCGCGCGTACAACGACGCCATGTTCTACGGCAAGAACAAGGACCAGGTCGTCAGCATCATCGCCAAGGAGGCGGACAAGCCGGAAGACCTCATCAGGAACACCTTCCCGGCCGGGCTCGACCCCGAGCAGCGGCTGGACCCGGCGTACCTGGGTCGGTTGCAGGACTTCTACGTCGCGCAGAAGGTCCTCGACAAACCGACCGACATCAACTCCCTGATCGATACCTCATTCGCCGAGAACGCGGTCAAGAAGCTGGGCAAGTACCAGCCGCCGAAGTCGTGACCGCGGGCCGCGGCGGCACGCGGAACGGCCGCCGCGGCCCAGTTGTCGAGGAGAACCTATGACGCCCCCAGACGGGTCAGCGGTACGGATCGAGAACCTGAGCAAGACGTTCCTCAGCCGCAACGGCACGGCGCTACAGGCGTTGCACGACGTCAACCTGGATGTGGCGCGCGGCGAGGTGGTGGCCATCATCGGGCCGAGCGGGTGCGGCAAGAGCTCGCTGCTGCGCATCCTCGCCGGCTTGGACGGCAACTACGACGGCCGGGTGCACTGGCGGCTGGCCGACGCCGCCGCTCCGGCTGGTGGTACCGGGGCGCAGCTGACCAGCGCGACGGTCTTCCAGGCCGACTCCACGCTGCCGTGGCTGACCGTCGCGAACAACATCAGGCTGGGTATGCGCAGGCTGCGCCTCGACCGCGGTGAGATGGACGCCCGGGCGCGGGAGGTCCTGCGGCTGGTCGGACTGGACGGGTTCGAGCGCGCGTACCCGCACGAGCTGTCCGGTGGCATGAGGCAGCGGGTCGCCATCGCCCGCGCGCTGGCGACCCGCCCGCATCTGCTGCTCATGGACGAACCGCTGGCCGCGCTGGACGCGCAGACGCGGTTGGTCATGCAGCAGGAGCTGATCGGCATCTGGCGGCAGACCCACTCCACGGTCGTGTACGTCACGCACGACATCGAGGAAGCTGTCACGGTCGCGGACCGGGTGGTGGTGCTCACCGCCCGGCCGGGCCGGATCCGGCTGGTCCGCCAGGTCGCCCACAGCAGCGACAGCGTCACCGAGATGCGGCGGGAGCAGGCGTTCGGCGACCTGGTCGTGGAGCTGTGGGAAGCAATCGCCGAGGAGGTCGGGGTGTCGCTGTCGTCGTCCGGCGGCGGGTCCGGGTCCGAGTCCGCAAGGGTGGTGGCACGATGAGCGTACGCAGCGTGTCTGGCGCAGCGGCGACCGTGACGGCCCGGTCGCAGCCGGATGCCTCGGCGGCGGTGACCCGGTTGCGCCGGCAGCGCGCCCGCGAGCAGCGCCGCCGACGGGCCTGGGCGGTGCTCACCCCGATCGCGCTGCTGTGCCTGTGGGAGGTCGCCAGCCGGGTCGGGCTGCTGGACGAGCGGTTCTTCCCGTCCCCGGTGAAGATCGTCGCGGACTCGGGGAGGTACCTCGCCGAGCCGGACCAGCGGGCCGCGTTGCTGGACCACCTCGGGCAGTCAGCCACCAGGCTGTTCCTCGGGTTCCTGCTGGGCTCCGCGGCCGGGCTCATCGTCGGCCTGGCCATGGGGCTCTACCCGGTGACCCGGTACGCGCTGAGCGCCGTCATCAACGGCACCTACCCGCTGCCCAAGCTGACCCTGTTCCCGCTCATGATCATCTTCTTCGGGATCGGCAACACCAGCATGATCGCCCTGGTGGCGCTGGGCGTGTTCTTCATGGTCAGCATCAACACCACGTCGGGCGTCATGTACAGCAACCCGATCTACAGCGACGTGGCTCAGGCATTCCAGCTGCCCCGGCTGGTGCGGCTGCGCCTGATCACGATCCCGGCCGCGATCCCGTCCGTGGTCACCGGCCTGCGGCTGGGCTTCGGCCAGGCGCTGATCATCGTGGTGGCCACCGAGTTCGTCGCCGGCGACGGTGGCGTCGGCTACCTGATCTGGAACTCGTGGCAGGTGCTCAACGTCCCGCAGATGTTCCTGGGCCTGGCCATCGTCGGGCTGACCGGGTGGCTGGTCTCCGCCGGCATCAGCTGGCTGGGCAAGCTGCTCGCGCCGTGGCAGGAGGACTGAGATGCACGAACCGACCGAGCACACCGTGCTGGCCGCCGGCTTCCGCACCCACTACTGGGAAGCGGGGCCACCGGAGCCGGCCGAGGCGACCGTCGTCCTGGTGCACGAGGGCGCGGTCGGTGCGGACGCCGCCACCACCTGGGGCGCGCTCATACCATTGCTGGCGCGGCGCTACCGGGTGCTCGCGCCTGATCTGCTGGGCTACGGCGACACCGACAAGGTGGTGTACCTGGACCGCCCGCCGCACCAATTCCGGGCCGCGCACCTGGCCGCGTTCTGCGAGCAGGTCGGCGTGGCGGCCGCCGGCGCCCACTTCGTGGGGCACTCGCTGGGCGGTTCGCTGGTGCTTCGGGCGCTGGCCAGGGCCACGCCGGTGCTGCCGGCCCGCAGCGGGGTGAGCATCAGCGGCACCGGCGGCCCGTGGCGGTCGGCCGCCGGCGTCGCCGAGCTCGGCCGGTTCGACGGCACCGAGCAGGACGTCTGGCGGCTGGTCCGGCTCATGGTGGATGACTACCCCGGCCTGGCGGACGTGGTGCGCGCCAGGTACGCGAACACCCGCAAGCCCGGCCACGTGGAGGCGTGTCTGGCCGCCCGGCTGTCGCACCCGACCATGCCCCGCCCGGCGGGCGACGACGGCTGGCCCGCCGCGCTGCGGGACTGCCCGGTGCCGATCCTGGTCATCGGGGGAGAGCGGGACCCGCTGCTGGAGCCGGGCTGGACCAAGCATTTCGCCCAGGTGTCACCGCTGGTCAGCGTGCAGACCCTGGACAGCCGCCACGCGCCGAACATGGACCAGCCGGAGACGGTGGCCCGGCTGCTGTTCGACTTCTTCGACCGTTCGGCGTCCGCCGATCGACCGCACGGTGGCGCCGGGTGAGCGCGGTGGCTGGCACCCCTCGGCTGCCCAGGTTGACCACAGTGGACCTCACCGACCAGCAGCTAGCGCTGTACCGCACCATTGTGGACGGTCCACGACAGCGGGACGCCGGGGCGTTCGCGGTCGCCGACCAGGACGGCGTGCTGAGCGGGCCGTACCGGGCCATGCTGCTGAGCCCCGCGGTCGGGGCGGCGCTGGAGCGGGTCGGAGTGGCTGTGCGGTACCACGCCAGCCTGCCGCCGGCCGTGCGGGAGCTGGCAATCCTGCTGGTGGCCACGCACTGCCGGTGCCCGGTGGAGTGGCGCGCCCACGAGCAGCTGGCCCGGCAGGCGGGCGTGCCCGAGCAGACAATCGCCAGCCTGCACACCGACTCGCCCGCGCTGCTGGACGAACCGGCCGAGGTCGGGTACGCGTTCGTCCGCCAGCTGCTGACCACGCACCGGGTGGCCGACGACGTCTTCGCGCGGGCGGTGGCGCTGTGGACGCGCGCGGGGGTGTTCGAACTGGTCGCGACGGTGGGCTACTACCAGCTGATCGCCGGCATCAACAACGCGTTCGAGGTGACGTAGGGGAGGAGTCGTGGCGTGATGTGGCTGGACGGGCGGGCGGTGGTGGTCACCGGAGCCGGTCGCGGGCTGGGCCGGGCGTACGCGCGGCACGCCGCCGGCCACGGCGCGGCTGTGGTGGTCAACGATGTGGACGCGCAGGCGAGCCAGCGGGTGGCCGAGGAGATCCGGGCGGCCGGCGGCACCGCGGTGGCCAGTAGCCACACGGTGGCCGAGCCGGACCAGGCGGCGGCCCTCATCGACCTGTGCGTGGCCGAGTTCGGCGCCATCGACGGGCTGGTCAACAATGCCGGGGTTTTCTGGCAGGCGCCGCCCTGGGCGGCGGACGTCGAGCGGATCCGCGCCCTGGTCGACGTGAACCTGCTCGGCACTATTTACTGCGGACTATCGGCGATCGGTCGGATGCGCGAGCGGGGGCGCGGTGGCGCGCTGGTCAACGTGACCTCCGGCACCCACCTGGGGCATCCGGGCACCGCTGTGTACGGCGCCACCAAGGGCGCGGTGGCCTCGCTCACCTACGGCTGGGCGCTGGACCTGCTGTCTGAGGGCATCCGGGTGAACGCGATCTCGCCGCTCGCGGTCACCGAGATGAAGTTGCCGCCGCACGACGGGCATGCCACGCCCGAGGAGGTGGCGCCGGTGGTGACGTTCCTGCTCAGTGACGCGGCCGCCGGCATCACCGGCCAGGTGGTCCGGCGGGCCCGGCGAGGCCTGGGTCTGGTCGGCCACCCGGCCATCGGCGACATGGTGGACGCGGACCGCTGGGAGGTGGTCGACGTGGCGCGGGCGTTCCAGGGTCCGCTGCGGCGGCTGGAGCCGGTCGGATACGGGGAGCACCAGGTGCGGCCGGCGGCCGCCCTTGCCGAAAACTAGTACTATCTTTAGGATAAAAAGGCGTCGACGATGCCGCCCGGCAGAACGGAGGCTGGCGTGACGATGACCGAAGTGGACAGTGCGGATCGCCTGCTGTTCCTGCACGACGCGGATGTCGTACCTGGTCCGGTCGGCGCGCTGGCACAGCTTGCCGAGCAGCTGGTGGTGGAGGTGCCGCGGCATCCCGGGTTCGGCACCGAGCTCGATGACGCGGCGCGGGATTGGGACAGCGTCGCCGACCTCGCCCAGCATTACCTGTCCACCATGCCGGCGGGACAGCCCACGCACCTGGCCGGCGCCGGCTTCGGCGGCTGGATCGCGCTGGAGATGGCGGTGCGCGCCGCGGACCGCTTCGCGTCGCTCATCCTGGTCGCGCCGTACGGGGTGAAGCTGTTCGGCCCGACCGATCGGGAGTTCGCCGACGTCCTGCTGCTGGATCCGGTGGAGGTCGTGGAGCTCGGCTGGGCTGACCCGGCCGCCTGCCACGGGTTGCGCATGCCCGGGTTCCCGCCCGGCCAGGACGACGAGCAGATCGAGCGGGCGTTCCTGGACCGGGAGGCGCTGTGCCGGTACGCGTGGAAGCCGTTCATGCACGATCCGCGGCTGCGCCGCTGGCTGCACCTGGTCACCATCCCCACGCTGGTGATCGCCGGGGAACGGGACCGGCTGGTGAGCCCGGAACACAGCCGGCAGCTCGCCGGCCTGCTTCCCTCAGCGCGGTACGTGGAGCTGCCCGGCACCGGGCACTACCCGTACCTCGAGTCGCCGGACGCCTTCACCGCGGCCGTCACGTCCTTCCTCGCCACGCGCCAGAAGATGGGAGCCGAACAGTGAGGTGCTACCACTTCACGGAGATGCCGTACCCCTACGTCCCGCCGGACGTGGAGGAGGCCCACCGTGGCTTGAAGTACTTCATGCCCAACCGGTACTACGATCCGGTCCGCGGATACCAGCTCTACCAACGCTATCTGGACGAGTACGAGCTGGCAGACGAGCTGGGCTACGACCTGATGGTCAACGAGCACCACCAGTCCGCGTCCACACTGCACGTCTCCGCCACGTTGAGCGCCGCGTCGGTGCTGGCCCGCACCAGGCGCGGACGGGTGCTGGTGCTCGGCACGCCACTGCCGCACCGGGAGAGCCCGGTGCGGGTAGCGGAGGAGGTGGCGTACCTGGACGCCATCAGTGCCGGCCGGATCATCTGTGGCTTCGTCCGCGGCGTGCAGGGGGAGACCTGGCCCTCCAACCAGAATCCCGTGCACAACATGGACATGTTCGTCGAGGCCCATGACCTGATCAAGGAGGCGTGGACCAACCACGACGTGTTCTCCTGGGAGGGACGCTTCTACCACTATCGATACGTAAGCATCTGGCCCAGGCCGTACCAGCAGCCGCACCCACCGATCTGGGTCAGCGGAACGACCCGCGCCCTGGTGGAGTGGACAGCCCGGCACGGGTACACGCTGTGCAACCTGCTCGGCACCTATGCGGACACCGCGGCCTCGTTCCGGCTCTACCGCAAGGCCGCGATGGAAGCCGGACTGCCCGAACCCGGTCCGGACCACTTCGCCTACCTGTCCTTCTGCCATGTCGCGCCGACCGAGGAGCAGGCGCGGCAGGTGGGCCGCAAGCTCATGTGGTACCTCAAGCAGGGCAAGCTCCGCCTCGGCGCGATCAGCCCGCCGGGCTACTCGTCCCCGGCGGCCGCCGTCGCCGCGCTGCGCGGAAAGCTGGGCGAGGTGCGCAAGTACAGCTTCGAGCGACTGGTGGACGAGGGCGTCATGCTGGTCGGCACGCCGGATCAGGTGATCGCGCGGATCCAGCGGCTGTACGCGGAGACCGGCGTCGGCAACCTCATCATGATGAACCACGCGGGCGAGATGACCAGCAACGAGGTGCGCGACAGCCTCTGCCTGTTCGCGCGCGAGGTCATTCCGGCCGTGGCGCCGATCGGCCGGCACTGGCAGGACGACGACACCAGATGGCGGGTGGAGAACGACCGGCGGCCGGTACACACAGTCCTGGCCAGCGCATTGTCCTGAGTGGATAGAAGACCGGCAGAGTTACGCGAGCATCCTCATCGGAGACTGGGAAGGAGCGGCAATGCCCCGGATCATTGTCCAGGCGGTCGAGGGCAGGTCCCTGGAGCAGAAGCGCAGGCTGGTGCGCGGCATCACCGACAGCGTGGTGGAGGCGTGGTCCGTGGCGCCGGAGACCGTGACCGTGGTGATTGAGGAGATCCGCCGGGAGCACTTCGCCAAGGCCGGGGTGCTCGCCAGCGACACAGCGGCGAAGGCGGCGCCCGCCGCGGCAGGAGGTGCACCCGCCGCGGTCAGTGGCTGAGGCCGGAGCCGGCGGGCAGCTCGCGGAGCGGACCGTGACGGATGACGCCCGGGCCGTCGTGCCAGCCTTCGACCCGGGCCTGCGTGGCGCGACGGCAATGGTGTTCGGTGTCGGTCCGGGCATCGGACTGGAGTGCGTACGCGTGCTCGGCGCGCTCGGTGCGCGCGTGGCATGCGTGGACATCCGGCCGGAGGTCGCCCGGGCGGCGGTGGGGGCGCTCGTCCCGGGCGCCGGGCTGGCCCTGACCTGCGATGTGCGCCAGCCGGCGCAGGTGGCCGCCGCGGTGCGGGCAACGACCGGAAAGTTCGGCCGGATCGACGTGGTGGTCAACGTGGTGGGCATCGGCGGCCCGGCCGGGCCGGTCATCGACATCACCGACCAGACCTGGCACGAGATCCGCACGTTGAACCTGGACCACCAGTTCATCGTCGCCCGCGAGGTGTTGCGACCGATGAAGGCCGCGGGCAAGGGCAGCCTGGTGTTCATCTCGTCGGTCAACGCGCTGGGCTCCTCGCCGGTGCGGGCGGTGTACGGGATCGCCAAGGCCGGCGTGGAGTCGCTGGCGAAGTCCCTGGCCATCGAGATGGCCCAGTACGGCATCCGGGTGAACACCGTGGCGCCCGGCGCCACCCGGACTCCACGCCGGCAGCACCTGGCCGAGGGCGCGTTGGGCGAGCTCTACCGGGCGGAGATCCCGCTCGGGCGGCTGGCCGAACCGTACGAGGTGGCCCGGGCGGTCGCCTTCCTCGCCTCGGACCTGGCCAGCTACGTCACCGGCGCCACGCTGGTGGTGGACGGCGGTGCCAGCTCGCGCTACTGCCTGCCGGCGGGCAACTGAGCCCTACCGACCTGGTGGCGTGCAACCGATCCCGACCGGTGCGGGCGGCCGCGCTCGCTACCACCACCCGATGATCTCGTCCTGCAGTGCGGCATAGCTGCGCCGGAAACCGGCGACCAGCTCCACCATGTGGGCCCGCATCAGCTCCTCGGCGCGCGGACCGTCTCCGTCGAAGATGGCCTGTGCGACCGCCTCGTGCTCGCGCCGCACCTCGGCCGACCGGGCCGGCGACCGCTCCGCGGCGATGACCCGTTCGGTGTAGACCTCCTTGAGCGCCCGGCCGAACAGGTCCAGCACGCCGTTGCCGGACATGCCGGCCACCACGCCGTGGAAGTTCTGCACCACCGACAGGTAGCGCGCCTGGTCGTCGGTCTGCAGGCTCTTGTGCTCCTGCATGGCCTTGGCCAGCTCGGCGAGCCGCTCCTCGTCCCGGCGTTCGGCGGCCAGCCGGGCCATCATCGGCTCGATGATCAACCGGGCCTCCACCAGCTCCCAGAACCGGGTGCGCCGCATCTGCAGGAACAGCGTCATCGTGCGGCCGAAGTTGTACGGTTCCGCGGAACCGACGATCGGGCCGCCGCCGCGCCCTGGCCGGACCCGGATCAGGCCGTTGTTCTCCAGGATGCGGAGCGCTTCGCGCAGCGTGCCGCGGCTGACCCCGTACATCTCCAGCATCGGCGTCTCGCTGGGCAGGCTGGCACCGGCCGGCAGCCGCTGCTCGACGATGTCTTCGACGATCTGGCGGGCCACCAGCTCCGCCATCTTGGCCGAACGCTTGCGGAAGCGGGGAGTCCGGGGTGACGGTTGCGGCTGCGACATCACTCCTCCTCCCCTGTGCCGGCGCGGTGGGCCAACCGAGCCAACATATCTGAGCATGTTTGGCCTGGTTCACCGCCGGGTCGGTCCGCCGGACCGCGCTGCCGGCGGAGGACTCCCTCTGCCGGTCGAAAGAGATCGTTGTGGATCACCGGCGCGCGCCGTCGCCCAGCAACTGCTGCCCACGGTACGCGCCCGCCATCCGTTACACGAGCGGGCGCACCTCGGTGGCGACGAAGCGGACGAAGCCTTCCGGGTCCGGGTCGTCGCCGGTCGGCTGCAGGACCACCCGGTCCGCGCCGGCCTCCGCCAGGCGGCGGATCGCATCGGCGATGGCCGGCGCGTCACCGGCGACGCCGACATTCTCGCCCACCCCGTATGCCCTGCGCGTCGCCGCCAGACGCTCCTGCGCGGTCGGCCCGGTGGCGGCGAGCAGGTAGACGGTCACCAGGTGCGCGCCGCCGCGACGGGCGGTGGCTCGCCCTTCGTCGATCAGTTGGCGGGCCCGCCGTACGTCGTCCGGTGTCTGCCGGGCGGTGAGGATGGTGCCGTCCGCGACCTCGCCGCACAGCCGCAGTGACCGCGGTCCCTCCGCGCCGGCGAGGATGACCGGCGGCGACGGCGGCGGCCAGTCGAGGGCGACGTCGCGCAGCCGGACGTACTCGCCGTCCACAGTGACCTTTTCGCCGGCGAGCAGCGCGCGCAGCGCGGTGATGTACTCGCGCAGCAGGGTCAGCGGCGAGCTCACCCGCGCGCCGACCTGGTCCATCCAGGACTGCACCCCGTGGCCCACACCGATGGTCACCCGCCCCGGGAACAGCCGGTGCAGCGTGGCGACCTCCATCGCGGTGAGTGCGACGTTGCGCAGCGGCACCGGAAGCAGCCCGACGCCGACGGCCAGGCGTTCGGTCCAGGCGAGCGCTGCGGCGGCGCTGGCGATGCCGCTCTCCAGGAAGCAGTCCTCCCACAGCCACAGCTCCTCCAGGCCGGCCTCGTCGGCCGCCTGAGCCACGGACCGCAGCCGCTCGGGCGGAAGCTGGGGGAGGAAGATCGTACCGAGTGTCGTCATGGCGGCAATCCTCCCGCATCCCGGGCCGCGACTCCGGCACCGGTCCGCCGGTCAGTGCGGCGCGATCTCGGTCGAGCGGCGGGTGACCAGCCGGCACGGCAGCAGCTGGACGCCCTTCTCCAGCGGTTGGTGGCCCTCGATCGCGGCCAGCAGCTTCGTCGCGGCGGTATGGCCGAGCTCGGTGAGGTTCAGGTCGATGGTGGTCAGCGGCGGCCGACAGGCCTCCACCATGACGTCCCAGTTGTCCACGCCAACGATGCCGACCTCTTCCGGGACCCGGCGTCCCGCCTCGCGCAGCGCGTCCGCCACGCCTCGGGCGATCTGGTCGCTGCCGCAGAAGATGCCGTCGAACTCCTCGCCGCTGCGCATGAGGATGGTGGCCGCCTCCCGCCCCCACCGCTCGCTCCACTCGCCCATCAGCGGCGCGCCGAGCACCATCGTCTCGCCGCCCGCCTCCAGCGCCTTGCGCGCGCCCTCGGCCCGCTCCCGGGCGGCCAGGTGCCGCTGCGGGCCGGTGATGTGCGCGATCTTCCGTCGACCGGTGGTGAACAGGTGCTCGATGGCGAGGCGGGCGCCCTGCTCGTCGTCATGCAGCAGCGACAGGTCGTCCGGATGGTCGGAGCGGGCCCGCGCGTACACCACCGGAACCGGCAGGTCGCGCCCGAGCGAGGGGCGGGGGTCGGTGGTGCGGCCGGTCACGATGATCCCGTCGACCCGGCGGCCCAGCAGCGTCCGGAGGTAATGCTGCTCGCGGATCGGGTCGCCGCGGCCGTCGCAGAGCAGCACGGAGATCTGCCCGGCGCCCAGGGCGTCTTCGGCGCCGAGCATCACCGGGATGGTGAACCGGCCGAAGCTGTCCGTGGTGAGCACGCCCACGGTGTAGGTCCGCCCCTCGATCAGGTTGCGGGCCAGCATGTTCACGTGGAAGCCGAGCTCCCGGGCGGCCGTGACCACCCGCTCGCGCGTCTCCGGCCGCAACTGGCCGCGGCCGTTGAGCGCCTTCGACACAGTGCCCGGCGAGACGCCCGCACGCCGGGCGACATCACTGACCGTGACCGCCGGTCCACGCCGCCTCTCTGCCAGGGCTACTCCTTCCAGCGATGAGCCGATGGCAGGGAAGCGTAGCGGCTGAGGAAAAGTTTCGGCAACGTTCGGAAACGTCACCACGGCGCGGGCGGCGGCGGAGAGACCACCGGCGGCCGGTCGTCACACGTGATCGTGTTGGGCGGTCCCCACCCGGCAGGCCACGGGCAGATCGTCGCCACCACCTGGATGTCCGCGTCGATGCTGCGTCCAGCGCGTAGGTCCAGGTCACCCGGCGGTTGGTCATCGGTGAAGGGGTACTGCTCGTACAGGCACTACTCGGTCATGGGTTTCCGCTGTTTGCCGTTGACCAGCGACGGCGGGCGCGCGGCGCGTGCCGGCTTGCCCGGGCCAGGTGAGCTCGACTTCGAGAAGGATGACGACAACTGGATATCCCGGTTCAGCGATCCGGGGCGGTACCGCGACTTGCTCGCCGCGCTCCCGGCCAACCTGCCGGACCTCGCGGCCGTGGTCCGCAACGTCCTTGTCCACTACCGGGCCGCCGGGATCACCTTCACCGGAGACCGGCTCGCGGAGATCGACAACCGTTGGGTGGAACGCATCCTCGACACGACCAGCGCCGGTTCGGCACCGAGCTGGTGGCGCCCCGCCCGCTGGCCCGAACGCGTCGCGGGGTGTTGCCGCGACTTCACCCTGCTCACCGTGGCCGCATTACGGGAACGCGGTGTGCCGGCGCGCAGCGGCGTCGGTTTCGCGGGCTACTTCCGGCCGCCATTCCACGACGACCAGGTGATCGTCGAGTACTGGGTCGGGGACCGGTGAGTGTTCGCCGATGCCCAGCTCGATCCCGCCCAGCCGTGGCCGTGGGACCCGTGCGACATGCCGCGGGTGGTCGGGCCGGTGCCCGCCACCGACCTGGCCTTCGCCACCGCGGCCCAGGTCTGGCGGTCGATCCGCCGGGGCGAAGTCGACCCCGACCAGTACGGCATCGACCCGTCGATGCCTCATTTCTGCGGGGGCCAACGTGGTGCGCCAGTACGTCCTCATGGAGCTCGCCCACCGGCGCCGGGACGAGCTGTTGCTGTGGGACATCTGGGGCTGGGCGCCGGACGGGACCGGCGCCGACGACGGGCTCATCGACGAGGTTGCGCAGTTGCTGCTCGCCGCCGATGCCGGCGACGACCGGGCCGAACAGGAGCTTGCCGACCGGTACGCCACCGACCCGCAGCTCAACCCGTCCGGCCGGGTACGGTGCCTGTCACCGTCCGGACTGGACGAAATGGTCGACATTGGACTTTCGCAGCCGGCGTCGGCCGGTGGGTGAACCAGCCACCTCCCGGCCCGCCCGGCTCACTTCCCAGCCCTCCGGCTGCGCCGCCAGCCCGTCCGGCATCAGTGCCCAATGAGGTGATCTCAGCGAGGAATGGTGGCGCGGTAGCGACGACACGGGCATAGCCATCCAGATCGGACGGTGCTCGAGATCGGCGTGGAGCCCTCGGTAGAAGAGGTCTGCCAAGATCCTTCTCCG
>Ga0310834_100749_pt1 | contig 28333 bp, 23 predicted proteins | sample SM_ome_2_FD_201314 | JGI IMG/M metagenome (GOLD analysis project Ga0310834, IMG submission 201314) | Sorghum-adapted microbial communities enriched on stacked mutant (SM) sorghum from Joint BioEnergy Institute, Emeryville, California... ... | reverse complement strand
CCGCCGCCCGAGCCGCCCGGGCCAGCCGATCGATCCGGTCGAACGCGGCCGCCGCCCGATGCGCCGGCAACCCCACCCCGGCCAACGACGCGGTCCCGTCCGGCTCCGGCCGCAGCCGAACATCCCGCTCGACCACCCGCTGCCGATACCGCCGCCGCGCCGCCTGCGGAGCGCGCCGCTGCACGTGATACCGCAACCGCTCCCGCAACTCCGCCAACGTCCACCCCGGCGCCTTCGGCAACAGCCGGTCCACGATCCACCGCACCGTCGCCTCATCGTCCACATCCGACAACAACTCCACGAACGCCTTCGCCCGCGCCGGATCCAACCGCCCCTCACTCACCGCGGCGAACACATCCGGAAACCGGGTCAACAACGCATCCGCTAAGTCGAGCTGCGCCTGCGCCCACCGGGCCGACCACCCCAACCGCCACCCCACGTACTCACACGTCTGCCGCCGCCGCCACTCCGCCGGCGCCACCCCGATCCGCTGCCGCACCGCCCGCGCGGTCAGAAACAGATCCACCAACAACTCCGCCTGCAGATGCCAGATCTGCCGCGCCCGCGCCCGCAACACCAACTCCAGCTCATCGGCATCCACCGCGAACTGATCGATCGACTCCAGCAACACCGCCAACCGCGGCCCCGGCGGCAGATCCACAATCCCCTCCGGCACCGACCGCGGCCGCTCATCCACCACCGCCGCCGACCCGCACATCCCCCGTGGCGCACCCATGCCCCGACCATAGAACACAGGTACGACAAGAACGCGCCCGTCACGCCGGACACCACAAGCCCCAAACAGGCCGACGCGGTCGGTAGAACGGGACACAGCAAGCGACGCCCGGCACGCGAACAGGCGCACGACCCGGAGCCGAATGACACATCCAGTGAGTCGGCCCGGCACCGACCAGGCGTCAGCCCTCAACGGAAGGAAGCCAGGCCCACGCAGGCCGAAGGTAGGACCGACGCGGGCCAGGCGATGGGGTGCCCCGGTGGCGCGGGCCTGACGCTGGCGTGCCCGCACCCCTACAGGGGGCGAACACCCGAGGCCGACACCGCCGGCCGCGAGGTGATGTCCGAAGCCGGGCTCGCAACCACGCACCGGTCGGCTTCACTGACCGTGCGGTCCGGACCGATGCGCAACGTCACCACGAAGGGTCACGGACCCGCGGCGAAGTTCCGGCCGCCTCGCCCTCGGTAGCGCCGATCAGAAGCGCGTGATCCGTGGCCAGCCATCGGCACAACATCAAATATGGAGATCAAGCCGGCAGGTCGTACCTGCCGATGCCGCCGTAGCCGCCACCCGACGGTTCAGTATGCGCCCGGCCGCCCGGTAGAGCCCGAGGCCGACCGCCACCCCGTCCGGTGGCGGAGCCACGAGGTCGGGGCGTCGCCAGGCCTGTGGCGGCGCCCCGACCGACGTGGTCTGCCGTGGCCTTACCTGGCCCGGGCGCGAGCGGACTGACGCCGGGCGGCACCCTGACGGGCGTAGCTGCTCTGCGCCGGCGACGACTGGGCCCGACTGGTCTGGGCCCGACTGGTCTGGGCCCGGCTGGACTGGGCGCGGCTGGTCTGGGCTCGGCTGGCCTGCGCGCGAGCGGTCTGGGTCCGGCTGGCCCGGGCCGGCTGGGCGCGGCCGGCCTGGCTCCGGCTGGCCGGCGCGCTGCGCTGTACCTTGCCGCTGGCGACGAGCGTCTTGAAGGTCTGTCCGGGACGGAACACCGGAACCGACGTCTGCTGGACCTCGATCGGCTCACCGGTCCGGGGATTGCGCCCCACCCGAGGCGCCCGGTCCCGTTTCTCGAAAACGCCGAACCCGCTGATGTTCACCTTGTCGCCCTTGGTGACCGCGTTCTGGATCTCGGTCACCAGCGCGTCCACGGCGATGCTCGACGCCTTCTGGTCACCCAGGCGTCCGGTCACGCGCTCGATGAGCTCGCTCTTGTTCATGGCAGTCCCCCATTCCTGTGTCGCCCCGTACGGCGCTGGGACCGTCGTGACCGGTACTGCACCCGCTTGGCCCCCGTGTCGGCCCGTACAGAGCCCGATCAAGGCGTCACGCTACCGCACGCATCGTCGTCGCGCGGCGAGTCTGAAATGCTGACGGCACAAGGCGTTTACGGCCGCGGGAGGATACGGAACACAGGTCTCCCCCGTCACCGCTGGCACGCGCCGACCGGGCTCGGCCGGCCGAGTCTCGGCAGCGGTTGGGCGGGGTGGCGGAGGGCGCTCGGGCGGCGAGCACCGGGCCTTCCGCCGAGACGCCGTCGGGCTGGCCCGTACGGGACCGCCCGGGACGGACGGCATCGGAACGTACTCCTTGCGCTGGGCAAAGGTGGCGCCGCTCGCCGGCCTGTCGGAGCAGCACCGCCCACGGCGCGGCCGTCCCGCCCGGCCCGGAGCAACGGGCCCGGCGGCCGAGCGCCCCGTCGACTGACCCGTACGCGCCCCGACGGCTCGGTCGCCGATGGCTCGAGCCCTCGGGCCCCGGCGGCCTCGGCTCGCCCCCGGCCGCCGTACACCCGTGACCGCCGGCGCAACGACCGGACACCCGGCCGCACCCGGCCCCACGATAGAGCGTCTACTGTGGACGCGCCTCCGCCGAGCGAGCGGCGACGAGGCCTCGCCCAGCGGCGCTCCGAGGCGTCGGCGTCGACGACCGGTCCGGCGTCAGCGGAGGTGGGCCCGAACCATGGCCGCCGTCGCGTACGGCGACCAGCGCGGCACCCACCGCACCACGGCCGCGGCGGCGAGCAGGCCCACGGCGCCCGCCCCGATGATGGCCCCGCCCAGGCTCCACGTCGCCACGGCGGCGATCAGCAGCGGCCCGGCCCCGTGGCCGGAATCGTTCATGAACCGCCACAGGGACAGGAAACGAACGGTCGCGTCCCGGGGGGCCACGTCCGCGCCGAGCGTCATCACGATGCCCGAGCCGAGGCCGTTGCCGGCCCCCATGATGAGCGTGACCACGGCCAGGCTGACCGGGCCGCTGGTCAACGGGACCAGAATCATCGATCCGCCGAGCAGCACCATGGACGGCACCGCGATCCACAACCGGCCGAACCGGTCCATGATGCGGCCGGCGGGATAGAACAACGCCACGTCGATGGCCGAGCTGATGCCGAAGATGACGCTCGTCGTCTGGGCATCGAGTCCGATGTGGTCAGACCACAGCGGCACCACCGTCGGCCGGGCGGCCCGGACCGCGCCGATGGCGAAGACCGCCAGCCCCAGCGTGCTCAGCAGCCGGCCGTGCTTGCGCCAGACGTCGGCCACCGAGGCGGTCTCGCGGGGGCGGCGGGCGATCGCCTCCGCCTGCGGGGGTTCGGGCGCCACGACCAGCAGCGCCACCGTCACCAGGGTGGCCGCGATCCCCACGAGGAAGGCCGCGCGCAGGTCGGCCAGCTGGATCGCCGCGGCGCCGATGAACGGACCGATAAAGAGCCCGATGCGGTGGCTTCCGCCGAGCGTCGACATCGTGGCCGCGCGCGAGGACGCGGGAACCACCAGCGTGACGAACGACTGACGGGCCAGGTAGAAGGCGGCGTTGCTGGCCCCGACCAGCGCGGTCGCGGCCGCCAGCACGACCAGATGGCCCGCGAGGTAGGCGGCCACCATGCCGACGCTGGCGGCGACGGCCGACACCATCATGGCCCGGCGGTCGCCGATCCGGTTGATGAGAGCGGCCGACGGCACGGTGCTGAGCAGCTGGCCCAGCCCCAGCCCGGCCACCACCACACCCGCGACGGCGGGTGAGGCGCCGAGTTTCAGCGCCATCAGGGCCAGCACGGGGGCGACCGCGCCGTTGCCCATCTCATAGACGATCGTCGGTATGAAGACGGACGGCGCCAGCGAACGGAGGGTGAACCGGCTCCCTCCGTCGACACTCACGCAATCATCTAAACCGCCACGGAACAGAGACGGAACAGGAGTGCCGCCAGGATCACAGCAATACTCGCGCCCGTCCGGTCACGGGCTCGACCCGCCGCGGGGCCCCGGTCGCCGGTGCGCCACCAGGTCCGCCTCGAGCCGGCGGGCGAAGCGGCGGGCGGCCGGGGCCGACGAGCGTGCCCGGCCGCGGTCACGCCAGCTGGGCGTTGGTGAGGGCGGCGACGTCGGCGTCGGTGAGGGGGACATCGACCGCCGCGATGTTCTCCTCCAGGTGGGCCACGCTGCTGGTGCCCGGGATCAGCAGCATCGTCGGCGAGCGACGCAGCATCCAGGCGAGCGCGACCTGGTGCGGCGTGGCCCCGTACCGCTGGGCGATCTCGGTCACCGGGCCGTCGCCCAGCTCCCGGATGGGTCCCCACGGGATGAAGACGAGCTCCTCCTGCTCGCACAGGTCCACGAGCGACTCGGACGTCCGGTCGACGAGGTTGTACTTGTTCTGGATCGAGACGATCGGCGCGACCTGGAGCGCCTCGCGGACCTGCTCCTCGGTGACATTGGACAGTCCGATGTGGCGGATCTTGCCCTGCTCCTGGAGCTGCACGAGCGCGCCGACGGACTCGGCGATCGGTACCTCCGGGTCCGGTCGGTGGAACTGGAACAGGGGGATCTGCTCCAGGCGCAGCCGGCGCAGGCTGCCCTCGCACTCGGCGATCAGGTGCTCGGGCCGGCCGTTGGGCACCCACTGGCCGGGGCCCGGCCGCAGCTGGCCCGCCTTGGTGGCGATCACCAGGTCGTCCGGATACGGGTACAGGGCCTCGGCGATCAGCTCCTCGCTGACGTGTGGCCCGTAGGAGTTCGCCGTGTCGATGAAGGTGACTCCGAGCTCCACCGCCCGCCGCAGCACAGCGATGGCGGCGTCGTGATCACGCGGCGGACCCCAGATCCCCTCGCCGGTGATCCGCATTGCCCCGAAACCCATCCGGTTGACGGTCAGGTCACCCAGCCCGATCGTCCCGGCCTTAGACGCGTTCGTCACGCCGCCGAGCCTAGCGGCGTGACCGTACGGCGGGACACGGTTCCGGGGCATGCGGGTGATCGGGGTGAGGTGGTTCCTCCCGGCTCGGGTGCCCGGGTTGCGCACGATGATCACGAAACCGCGACGACACGCGATGATCACGCAACCGCGACGACGCTCTCCCGAGTGGTGACCACCGAGGCTCACGGGGTTTCTGAAGCCATCGAAAGCTGCAATGATGGCCGGGAAGTCCGTGAGCCAGGAGGTCGCGATGCCGTCAGCGGTCGTTCATCAGCCACGGGTCGCCTGGGATGCCGCACTCACCCTGGTCAGGGCCGCCCAGGCCGACGACGCCACCGCCTCGTGGTGCCGGGACTGGGTCGCTGAGCTCCTCGGCGCGGACAGCGCGGCCGCCTTCCTGGCCACGCGACGCCGGCTCGGGGACGGGACCGCGGCCGGGAACGAGGTCCAGGTGCAGGAGGGCCTGTGGCGCGTGCGGATCCAGGACGCGCTGAGCCTCCGGCCCGACCTGGCCGAGCCGCTGCTCGACCGGGTGGCCGACACCCGGGCGCGCCTCGCCTGAGGTCGTGTGACCCGGAGCGTGACCAGCGCACGGACCCGCCCGCCTGCGCACCTGTCGGGTAGCCTGAGCCGGTTGCCCGCCCCGGCGGCTCATCGCCCGCTGCGGGCAGCTGTGCCGCAAGCTTCGACGAGGTGCCCATGACGAACGCGACGCGCACCGCGGACGTCCCGCGGACCGGCGTTCTCGCCTCCGCTCGCGCCTTCCTCGGCGCGGGGGCGGTGGTCGGGGCGGCGACCGTGGCCATGAACGCGTTGGCGTTCGTGGTGCCCCTGCTGGCCGCGCGCCTGCTGACCGCGGAGGACCTGGGGGCGCTGAGCGCCCTGCTCGCCGTGGGCGCGATCGCCGCGACGGTCGGTGTCGGCCTGCAGACCGCGTTGGCCGTCCGGTGGGCGAAGCAGGACACCGTGTGGGGCGCGGGTCGGGTCTCGCTGCAGGCCGCCGCGGCCACCACCGGCATCCTCCTCGCCGCGGTACCGGTCCTGTCGGCGAACCTCGACCTTCCCCCGGTGCAGCCGCTGCTGCTGGCCCTGCTCACCTTCCCGGTGGTCCTCGCCGGCCGCTGGCTGGGTGAGATGCAGGGGCGGCGGCGCTACGGACGCCTCGCCGGCGGCCTGGTGCTGCTCAGCGCCGGCCGCTTCGGTGGGATCATGATCGCGCTGGTGGCCGGAGCGGGCGTCACCGGGTCGCTCGCGGTCGGGGCCCTGGGGGCGTTCGCGGCGATCGTCGCCATCGCCGCGCTCTGCGGCCACGGCCCGCGGGTGGTCCGCGACCGGGTCGTCGCCCGCTGGAATGGAATCGCCCGCGGGACCGGACGGGCCGGGCGCGGGAACGGAGGGGCGACCGCCGCCGCCTCGAGCGGACCGGAGCCGGCCCGGGTCAGCGGACGCGAGGTGCTGCGGGCCAGCGCAGCGACGCTCGCCATGCTCGCCGTCTCGTACGCCGACCTCGTCCTGGCCCGGGCGCTGCTGTCGGCGGCCGAGTCGGGCGCCTACGCGGTCGGTTCGGTGCTGACCAAGGGAGCGATCTGGGCCCCGGCCGCGGTCACCGTGCTCGCCCTGCCGGCGTTCGCGCAGGCCCGGCGCCACGCGGTGCGCATCACCGTGCTCTGCACGGCGGCGTCCGGGGTCGTGCTCGTGACGGCCGCCGCGCTCTTCGGCGAGCTCGCGATCGCCCTGGCGTCGGCCGGCAAGGACGGCTACCAGTGGCTGGCCCCCTACGCGTACGGCTTCGGCACCGTCGGCGCGCTCTACGCCCTCGTCTACGTCTTCGTCAATGCCGAGATCGCGGCCATGGCCCGCCGCCCCGCGCTGGGCTTGTGGCTGGGGCTGGTCGGCATCGTCACCGCCGCCGCGATCATTCGTCCGTCCACTGTGGGCGGCGTGCTGGCCCTGTCGCTCGTCACCGCCGCGGTGACGACGCTCATCATGGCGCTCGCCTACCTGGTCCGCCGCCGTCGCCCGACCCCACCCGTCCCGGCGGCCGGCGGCGGCGCCGAGCCGAGCGCCTGAAACCCCCCGTGGTGGCCCGCGGCCCCGTCCTGTTAACGTCTTAACAAGACGTACGTACGGTTTGTTTTGGGAGCGTCGCCATGTGGGACCCGGACGCCTACCTGCGGTTCGCCGACGAGCGGTCACGCCCGTTCTTCGACCTGCTCGCGCGGGTGCCGGCCACCGACCCGGCCACGGTGGTCGACCTCGGCTGCGGCCCCGGCACGCTGACGCTCCACCTTCGCCGGCGCTGGCCCGCCGCCACCATCCACGGCCTCGACTCCTCGCCCGAGATGATCGCCGCCGCCCAGGCCCAGCCGCACGCGTCGGCCGTACGGTTCGCGGTCGGCGACGTCCGGGACTGGCACCCCACCCCCGACGTGGGCGTGGTGATCGCCAACGCGGTCCTGCAGTGGGTGTCCGACCACGAGGCCCTGCTGGCGAACTGGGCCGACGAGCTGCCGGCCGGGGCGACGCTCGCCTTCCAGGTGCCGGGCAACTTCGATGCCCCGTCCCAGGTCGCGATCCGGGAGGTCGCCGCGCTGCCGGCCTGGCGGGACCGGCTCGCGGGAGTGCCGCGCGGGTCCAACACCGTGCTGCCTGCCGCGGGCTACGCCGAACTGCTCGCCCGGCGCGGCCTCGTCATCGATGCCTGGGAGACCACCTATCTGCACGAGTTGCCGGCCGACGGGAGCGATCACCCGGTGATGAGCTGGGTGGAGGGAACCGCGTTGCGACCCGTCCGAGCCGTGCTCGACGACGCCGACTGGGCGGCCTTCCGCGCCGAGCTCAATGCCCGCCTCGCCGCCGCCTATCCCGTCCACAATGGACGAGTCTGGTTCCCGTTCCGCCGCATCTTCGTGGTCGCCCGACGCTGACCAGCGACGGCCTACCCGCGCGATCAAGCCCGGTCGCCCGTTCCAGCCCCAGCGCCCGTGTCGGCCGGACCACCCGGTCCAATCCGTGGTGCCCGCCGTCAGATCCGGATCGCGGTCCCCGGCGCCATCGCCCCGTGCGGCTCGAGCGTCCGGTGCACCACGGTCAGGTCCTGATCGCCGAACCCGCGGGCGGCCGCCCGCTGCCACTCCTCGGCCAGGCCGGCGAGCGCGACGAACTGGTCGTCGTCGGTGACCTGCTGGGCGAGCTGCACATCGTTGAGCGCGAGCGAGAGGCGGAACTGCGGCTCGTACTCGTCCCGACCCACCCGCTTCAGCTTCTCCCGCTGCCACGGGGAGACCAGCGGATTGTCGGCGAACAGGTTCATCACCGCCTCGGTCGGCAGCCCGAGCCGCCGGGCCACCGCCATCGACGCGACGACCGCCTCCGAGGCGAAGGCGAGCCAGGTGTTGTTGACCACCTTCAGCCGGCTACCCGTCCCGACCGGCCCGGTCCAGAGGGTCCGCCCCAGGGCGTTGAAGAACGGATTCAGCCGCGACCGGGCCGCCTGCGGTCCCGAGGCGAGGATCAGCAGGTCGCCCTGCTCGGCCAGCTCCCGGTCGCCGACCACGGGGGCGTCGATGAAGGTCACGTCGCGGCGCTCGGTGCGCACCAGGTCGGCGAGCTTGTCGGTGGCCGCCACCCCGATGCTGCTCATCTGCACCCAGACCGCCTCCGGTCGCAGCGCCGCGAGCAGGCCCTGCTCCCGGGCGAGCGAGCCCACCGCCTGCGCGTCGGAGACCATCGTGACGACGATCCCGGCCCGCAGCGCGGCGTCGGCGGCGGTCTCCGCGACCTCGGCCCCCGCCTCGGCCAGCTGTCGGGTGGCTTCCGGATGCCGGTTCCAGACGATCGTCGGGATGCCGGCCCCCAGCGCGCGCTGCGCCATCCGGCGCCCCATCGTCCCGAGCCCGAGCACGGCCACGGGTTCCCACGTTCCAGCCACGGCTCCCCCCTCGCGCACACACGCCGGGCCGCTGTGCCGAGCGGCCCGGTCCGGCCGGGGGGCTCAGGCGAGCATAGCGTCGCCGGGTGGCCACGGGGCCCGGATTCCGGCCAGCGGTGGGGGCACCCGACCCGGGATCCGGATCGTTCATCCGGCGAGGATCCGGCCTGACCGGTAGGTTTCGGTGCGTGACCGTCAATCGAGGCCGACTCCCCTCCGGCCGTGGTGGTCGACACGCCCGCCGCCCATCGCCGCTGGCCCGAGCGTTGCCCGCGATCGTCACCGCCGCCGTTCTCGGGTTGGGCGCCTGGGGCGGGCTGGCGCTCCGCAACTCGGCGACCATCGCCGCCGCCCCCGCCGACGCCGACCGTACGGTGGCGTCGCCGACGCCCGAGGCGACCGAGCCGACCACGCCCCCCACCAGCGAACCGCCGACGACGACCGCCCCGCCGCCCCAGCCGCCGGCGCCACCGCAGCCGTCCCCGCCGGGGTCCGCGAACGAGGCGTACGAGCTGCAGGTCGTGGACCTGGTCAACGCGGAGCGGGCCGAGGCGGGCTGCGCGCCGATGACGGTCGACAGCCGCCTGGTCGCGGCGGCCCGGGCCCACTCGGCCGACATGGCCGCGCGGGACTACTTCGACCACACCACCCCGGAAGGCGTCACCTTCGACCAGCGGATCAGGCAGGCCGGCTTCTCGTTCTCGGCCGCGGCCGAGAACATCGCCTACGGGTACCGGGACCCGGAGTCGGTCATGCGGGGGTGGATGAACAGCGACGGCCACCGCCGCAACATCCTCAACTGCCGCCTGACCCACATCGGGGTCGGCCTGGCCTACGGCCCCAACAACCGTCCTTACTGGACACAGGACTTCGCCACCCCGCAATGACCCGGCGCGGCCGGGCCAGCGGGTGGGCGACCGGGTCGGCCCGGTGAGGTCCGGTGGATGGTCCCGGCCCGACCCGCCTCAGCGGGCCTCGACCCAGGCGGCGTGCAGACGGGCGTAGACCGTGCCGGTCTGGGCCACCAGCTCGCTGTGGGGCCCGCGCTGCACGATCTTGCCCCGATCGAAGACGATGATCTCGTCGGCGGCCTGGGCGGTGGAGAGGCGGTGGGCGATCGCGACCGTCGTCCGGCCGCGGGTGACGGCCTCGAGCGCCCGCTGCAGCCGGACCTCGGTGGCCGGGTCGACGGCGGACGTCGCCTCGTCGAGCACCAGCAGGTCGGGATCGGCGACGTGGGCCCGGACGAGGGCCACGAGCTGACGCTCGCCCACCGACAGCGCCTCCCCGCGCTCACCCACCGGCGTGGCCAGCCCGTGCGGCAGCGACTGCACCCAGTCCGCCAGCCCCAGCTCGGCGAACGCGTCGAGCAGCGCGTCGTCGGACAGCGACGGATCGGCGAAGCGGACGTTCTCGGCGACCGTGGTGTCGAAGAGGAAGCCGTCCTGCGGGACGAGCACCACCCGCCGGCGCAACGAGGCGAACCGCACCTCGGGGAGCGGGATGCCGGAGAGGCGGACCGTACCGTCGGTGGGGTCCATCAGGCGGGTGAGCAGCTTCGCGAACGTGGTCTTGCCGGAACCGGTCTCGCCGACCACGGCGACCCGCGTGCGGGGCGCGATCCGGATGTCCACATCGGACAGTACGGTCGGGCCGTCCGGGTAGGCGAAGCTGACGTGCGAGAACTCGATCGACACCGGTCCGGGCGGCAGGTCCTGACCGTGCTCGCCCGGGTCCCGGACGTCCGGTGAGATGTCGAGCACGTCGAGCACCCGCCGCCAGCCGGCCACGGCGTTCTGCGCCTCGTTGAACACGTCGGTGGCCACCTGGACCGGCTGCACGAACAGCTGGACCAGCAGCAGGAACGCGGTCAGCTCGCCCACCCGCAGGCCGCCGCCCACCCCGAGCAGCGTGCCGACCACCACGACCCCGGCCATGGCCAGCCCGGCCGCGATCTCGCCGATCGAGTAGGCGCTCACGCTGATGCGCATGCCCCGCATCTGGGCGGCGCGGGCCCGGTCGATCGCCTCGTCGAGGCGCCGCGCGCTGCGGCCGGCGACGCCATAGGCCCGGATCACATCGGCGCCGACCACGGTCTCCGCGACCGCCGCCAGCATCACGGCGACCCGTTCGCGGACCTGCAGGAACGCCCGGGCCAGGCGGCGCTGCAGCAGCCGCACGATGATCACCATCGGCAGGAACGAGGCGTAGACCACCAGGGCGAGCTGCCACGAGTAGGCGAACATCACCACGCTGGTGACCACGATCTGCGCGCTGCTGACCAGCAGCGTGATCCCGCCGTGCTGCAGGAACTGGGTGATCTGGTCGACGTCGGAGGTGACCCGCGAGGTCAGCGCACCACGCCGCTCCCCCTGCTGGTGCAGCATCGACAGATCGTGAATGTGCCGGAACGTGCGCGTGCGGACGGTGGCCAGCGCGGACTCGGTCGCGGTGAACAGCCGCCGCATCATCAGCGACTGCGCGAGGGTGGTGACGGCGAGCACGGCCAGGGCGGTCGCGACCGTGCCGAGCACGACCCCGCTGTCCGGGCCGCCCGGGGCCCGCAGCCCCCGGTCGATGACCTGTTGCACGGCGACGGGGACCGCGACCCGACCGACCATGGCGACCAGCGCGAGCCCCAGCGTCCTGGCCAGGCCCGTGCGCAGCTCGGGCGAGAGCGCGAGCCCCCGGCGGATCGTGCGCAGCGCGCCCGGCGTCCGAGGATCGCTCATGACACCGCCTTGGTCCGTCCGACGTCGTCGACGATCTCCTCCACCCGGACCGCGTCGTCCCCGCGGGCCGGGTCCTCGTCGGGCGTCTCGGCGCCCAGACCCGGGGGTTGGTCGTCCTCGCTGGCCAACGCCTGCTCGCGTTCGGCATCGGCCCGCTCGTAGGCGGTGACCAGGTCGGCGTAGGCCGGGACGGTCGCCAGCAGCTCCTCGTGCGGGCCGCGGGCCACGACGCGGCCGCCCTCGAGGAACACCACCTCGTCGGCCAGGGCGATCGTCGCCCGCCGGTAGGCGACCACCAGGATCGTGGGCACCGCGACCGCGGTGTCCTCTGTGGACAGCGAGGCCCGGCGCAGCCCGCTCAGGATCGCCGCCTCGACCCGGGGATCGACGGCGCTCGTCGCGTCGTCCAGCACGAGCAGCCGCGGCGCCCCGGCCAGGGCCCGCGCGAGCGTGAGCCGCTGGCGCTGCCCGCCCGACAGCGACGTCCCGCGCTCCCCGAGCGGGGTCGACAGCCCCGCGGGCAGGCGCTTGACGAACCCGTCGGCCTGGGCCAGCCGCAGCGCCCGCCACACCCGGTCGTCGTCGATGCCCTCGCGGTCGAGGGCCACGTTGCCCCGAACCGTGTCGTCGAACACGAACGGGACCTGCGGCACCAGGGCCACCGTGCGGGCCAGCTCGGCCGCCGACAGCGTGCGGATGTCGACGCCGTCGAGGGTGACCGTCCCCGCCGTCGGGTCGATCAGGCGCGCCGCCAGCGCGGCGATCGTGGACTTGCCCGACCCGGTGGGGCCGACCAGGGCCACCGTCCGCCCGGCCGGAACCTCGAACGACACCCCGTTCACCGCGTCGAGCTCGGGACCGGCCGGCGCGCCCGGGGGCGGTTCGTAGGCGTACCGCACGTCGTGGAAGGCGAGCGCGACGGGGGCGCCGGCCGGCGTCGGCAGCGACCGCCGGCCGTACGGCATGTCCCCGGTGGCGGCGAGCACGGCCCGCACCCGGTCCCACCCGGCCACGCTGCGCGGAATCTCCGTCAACGTCCAGCCGATCGACCGGATGGGCACGGCCAGCATGGAGAACAGGAACGAGACGCTGAAGATCTCCTCGACGGTCGCCGCGCCCTGCCGCAGGCGGATCAGACCCACCACGAGGACGAGGAGCGTGCCGAGGTTCGGCAGCGCCTCGATCAACGGATCGAACACGCCCCGGACCCGGCCCACGTCGACCATGGCGTCACGCAGCTGCCGCGTCCGGGCGGCGAACCGGTCGGTCTCTTCGGCCTCGCGGCCCAGGGTCTTGACCACCAGCGCGCCGTCGAAGCTCTCGTGGGCCACCGCGCTCACCTGCGCCCGCAGGGCCTGGGCCCGGGCGATGCGCGGGGCCATCCGGCGGGAGAACACGGCGTTGAGCCCGAACAGCATCGGGAACAGCGCCACCGCGACCAGGCCGAAGGCCCAGTCGACTCCGAACAGGCCGCCGATCGCCACGACGAGCATGAACAGCGTGCCGACCGCGAGGGGCACCGCGGCGAAGACCGCCCACAGCGCCTCCACGTCGGAGCTCGCGTTGGACAGCAGGGTCCCGGTGGCGTGGCGGCGGTGCCAGGCCAGGGGCAGGGCCAGGTAGCGCCGGACGATCCGGCGCCGGTACTCGGCGGTGAGCCGGAACTGGGTCGCGGCCGCGCCCAACCGGCGGGCGGCCAGCCCGACGATCCGGAGCACCGCCACCGCCATGATCACGGTGAAGCCGACGGCGAGCGCCGCCGCGCCCACCGAGCCACGGTCGAGCGCCGGCACGGCGACCCGGCCGACCACCTGCCCGACCACGAAGGCGGTCCCGACGCTGAGTCCGCCGTAGAGGGCGGCGCCGACCACGCCGATGGTGAACATCGACGGCTGTTCCCGGATGCCGCGACCGAGGATCGACAGGCCGCGCCGGAACACCCCCAGGCGGGTGTCGGGGGCGCGGGTCTCGAACGCCCCCGCCGTCGCGCTGACCAACCGCACCTCCCCCGCCGTCCGCCCTGTCGATGCTACGCCCGGCGGCCGACACCGGTCCTTACCGTCCCACCGGGCGGTCGGTACCGCCCCGGCGACGGGTCCTTACCGCCCCGACGGCCGGCGCGGGTCACGCCGGCAAGGGAATCGACGGGTGAATCGCACCAAGAAATTTCCGCAGGGGAAATTTCCCCAGGGAAAATTTCGCCGGGGAATCGACGGACAGAGACCCGCTGGTTGCCAAGCTCGCGCCCATCTTGCGGGTGTACGACCGCTTATGTCCGAGCAAGACGGATCGATCATGATAAAGGTGACGGAGTCGGGCGGAGGTGTGGGGGGATATGTGAGACTCATGACGGTCGCTGGGACCACGTTCACCCCCTGAGTTAGCCGCACCGTAATCTCAACGTAACGTTGGGTGGTTAGGAAGACCGTCATCAGTTAGGATTCACCCATCGAACATCGTTTACCGGGCTGGCCCAGGAGTGGGGTTTCAGCCGGTGGGCGGCCCGGTCCGGAGCTGTATTCCCGGCGTTGGGGTGGCAGCGGGCCGGCGGGCTCGACCGAGCGCGCCGGACTGACAACGGGAGGACGTAATGGCGCGCAGGTCGCTCGTGGTGGTCGCCAACCGATTGCCCGTGGACCACACCGTCGAGGAGGACGGCAGCATCACCTGGTCGCGTAGCCCGGGCGGTCTGGTCAGCGCACTGCATCCGGTGTTGCGCGACCGCCAGGGCACCTGGATCGGCTGGTCGGGAGCCATCGACTCAGCCCCGTACGTGCCGGACGTGGACGGCATCCGCATGCGCTCGGTCCCGCTGTCCAGCACGGAGTACGAGGACTACTACGAGGGGTACAGCAACGGCACGCTCTGGCCGCTCTACCACGACGCGGTCGAGACGCCCGCCTTCCACCGGCGGTGGTGGGAGGCCTACGAGCGGGTCAACCGACGGTTCGCCCAGGCGACCGCCGACTACGCCGAGCGCAACGCGATGGTCTGGGTCCAGGACTACCACCTGCAACTCGTGCCCGCGATGCTGCGCACGCTGCGCCCCGACCTGCGCATCGGGTTCTTCATGCACATCCCGTTCCCGCCCGCGGAGCTGTTCATGCAGCTCCCCCGCCGGACCGAGCTGCTGCGGGGCATGCTCGGCGCCGACCTGGTGGGCTTCCAGACCACCGCCGGCGCGGAGAACTTCATCCGCATCGCCTGCCGCCTGCTCGGCCTCACGGCGACGCCCAACTCCTCCGGCGGCGGCTACATCGAGGTCGACGGTCGTACGGTCAGCGTCGGCGCGTTCCCGATATCGATTGACGTGGCCGAGATGGAGTCGCTGGCCCGCCGGCCCGACGTGATCGAACGGGCGGCCAACCTCCGTGCCGACCTCGGCGACCCGGCGAAGGTCATCCTCGGCGTCGACCGCCTGGACTACACCAAGGGCATCGAGCACCGCATCAAGGCCTTCCGCGAGCTGCTGATGGACGGCCGCGTCAAGGTGGAGGAGACGGTCATGGTGCAGGTGGCCGTGCCCAGCCGGGAGCGGGTCGAGCACTACAAGGTGCTGCGGGACAAGGTCGAGCGGGAGGTCGGCCGCATCAACGGCGAGTTCGGCCGGGTCGGGGTGCCGGTGGTGCACTACCTCAACCAGTCGTTCGACCGGACGGAGGTCGCGGCCCTCTACCTCGCGGCCGACGTGCTGACCGTGACCGCGCTGCGGGACGGCATGAACCTCGTGGCCAAGGAGTACATCGCCGCCCGCACCGACAACGGGGGCGCGCTCGTGTTGAGCGAGTTCACCGGGGCCGCGGCCGAGCTCACCCAGGCCTACCTGGTCAACCCGCACGACCTGGAGGGGCTCAAGGACGCGATCGTGCGCGCGCTCGAGGCCCCGCCGACCGAGAACCGGGCGCGCATGCGGGCGATGCGCCGCCACGTCCGGTCCCACGACGTCCGGGCCTGGGCCCGGTCCTACCTGCGGGCCCTGTCGGCGGGACCCGGGTCGGCCCGGGCGCGCGGGTGAGCGGGCGTCCGCCGCGACGGTCGTCCGGCCGGGGCCGGCGCCCGCCGTCGGAGGCGTTCGCCGCTGACCGCCGTCCGGCTGGCGACCGGGGTTCGGTCGGGACCGACGGCGTGGGGAAACGTCCTCGTGGCGGATCTTGCCAGACCCGGGCGGCCTCCGCGATGCTCTCCGGCCGGAGGTTGTTGCCCGCCCGGGTTTTCCGTACTCTCGGGTAACCCAGGCACGCGCGTGACCGCGGTCACTCGCGCCCCGACCACGGAGGCTGGCGCCCATGAGCAAGCCACTGCACCTGCCCTACAAGTCCATTCCGGACATGTTCCTGCAGCGGGTCGCCGCGTCCCCGGCGGCCAGAGCGTTCGCCTCGCCGGGTCCGGACGGACCGGTGTGGCTCACGTGGAAGGAGGTCGGCGACCGGGCGACGGCCATCGCCGCCGGTCTGCACGCGCTCGGGGTGAAGCCTGAGGACGGGGTGGCGATCGCCTCCTCCACCCGGATCGAGTGGGTGCTGGCCGACCTCGGCATCATGTGCGCCGGCGCGGCCACGACCACCATCTACCCGACGACCGAGGCGAAGGACGCCGTCTACATCCTGTCCGACTCCGGCGCGAAGGTGCTGATCGCCGAGAACGCGGACCAGGTGGCGAAGACGGTCGGCGCGTCGCTGCCGGCGTTGACGCACATCGTGGTGATCGACGGGCCCGCCCCGACCGCCGACGTGCCCGTGCTGACGCTGGCCGAGCTCGAGGAGAAGGGCCGTTCCCTGCTGGCCGCCGACCCGGACCTGGTGAACCGGATCGCCGCCGGGGTCAAGCCCGACCACCTCGCGACGATCATGTACACCTCCGGCACCACCGGCCGGCCCAAGGGCGTCGAGCTGCTGCACGCGAGCTGGGTATGGGAGGGCGTGGCCCAGGCCGAACTGGGCATGCTGCGCGCCGACGACCTGCAGTACCTGTGGCTGCCGCTGTCGCACTCGTTCGGCAAGACGATCCTGGCCGGCGCCATCGCCATCCCCATACCGACCTACGTCGACGGCCGCATCGACAAGATCGCGGAGAACCTGCCGAAGCTGCAGCCGACGATCATGTGCGCCGCGCCCCGCATCTTCGAGAAGCTCTACAACGCCATCAACACGGCGATGCGCGACGCCGGCGGCGCGAAGTACAAGATCTTCAAGTGGTCGTTCAAGGTCGGCCGCGAGGCCTACCAGCGGGAGCTGGCCGGCAAGCGGGTCGGCGGGCTGCTCGCGGTCAAGCGGCGGCTGGCCGACAAGCTCGTCTTCAGCAAGCTGCGGGCCCGGCTCGGTGGTCGGTTCCGGGTGCTGATCTCCGGCTCGGCACCGCTGAACAAGGACATCGCCGAGTTCTTCCACATCGCCGGCATGACCATCTACGAGGGGTACGGCCTGACCGAGACCGCGGCGGGCTCGTTCCTCAACCGGGAGAACAAGTACCGCTTCGGCACGGTCGGCGTTCCGCTCGGCGACCTCGAGGTGCGCATCGACGAGGACGGCGAGATCCTGCTGCGCGGCGTGCCGGTCATGCGGGGCTACCGCAACCTCCCCGAGGAGACCGCCCGGGTGTTCACCGAGGACGGGTTCTTCCGTACCGGCGACATCGGTGAGATCGACGCCGACGGCTTCCTGAAGATCACCGACCGGAAGAAGGACCTGTTCAAGACCTCGGGTGGCAAGTACATCGCCCCGAGCGCCATCGAGGGGATGTTCAAGGCGATCTGCCCGTACGTCGGCCAGGTCGTGGTGATCGGCCAGGCCCGCAACTACGTCACCATGCTGGTCACCATCGACCCCGACGTGGCGACCAAGCTCGCCGCGGCCGAGGGCCCCTTCCACGGCAAGTCGTACGCCGAGATCGCCGCGTCGCCCGAGATGCACGCCATGATCGAGCAGTCGGTGAAGGAGCTCAACAGCAAGCTGAACCGCTGGGAGACGGTCAAGAAGTTCACCATCCTCCCGCGCGACCTCACGATCGAGACCGGCGAGCTCACCCCGTCGCTCAAGGTCAAGCGCCGGGCCGTGGAGGAGCACTTCGCCACCGAGATCGAGAAGATGTACGAGGGCACCCTCGCCGAGGTCGTCTGACGCCCCGGCCCGGTAGGCCCGATACCCGTCCCCTTCGCGTTGATCTAGGGCTTCGGGTGGTGAGTTGATCTCCAACCACCACTCTGAGCCCTAGATCAACGCGTGTTTGGGGGCGGGGTCAGGCGACGAGCGACGGCGGGGTCCACGCGGCCGGACGGGCCCGGGTGAGGTCCGCGTGCGCGGCGGCCAGCCGGCGTACGGCCTCGATCAGGTCGGGCCCGGGCAGCGTGAAGGGCAGCCTGATGAAGCGCTCCAACGTGCCCGCCACGCCGAAGAGCGAGCCGGGCGCGACTCGCACGCCGTGCTCGTGCGCGGCCTGGGCCAGCGCGGTGGAGACCGGCGCGTCGAGCTCCACCCACAGGCTCATGCCGCCGCGTGGCGGGGTGAAGCTCCACTGGGGCAGCTGCTGGCGCAGCGCGCCGACCAGAACGTCCCGGCGCTCGCGGAGTTCCCGCCGCCGGGCCGCGATGACCTCGCCGGCCCGGTCGAGCAGGGCGGCCGCGACGAGCTGGTCCAGCACCGCCCCGGACATGTCGACCGTGACGCGCAGCGCCGACAGGCGCGCGATGACCGGCGTCGCCGCCCGGATCCACCCCACCCGCAGGCCACCCCAGTAGGGCTTGCTCATGCCCCCCACGGTCAGCACGCGGGCGTGGGCGTCGAAGCTCGCCACCGGCGGCGCGGCCTCCGTGGCGTCCTCCGGCTCGTCCAGGCGAAGGTCCACAAAGGACTCGTCGACGATGAGATCGGTGCCGGCCCGGTGGGCGACGGCCGGCAGGAGCGAGCGCAGCCGGGGCGGCATCACGTGCCCGGTCGGGTTCTGGAACTCGGGGATCAGGTACGCCACCGTCGGCCGGGTCGCCCGCAGCTCGGCCAGCAGCAGCTCCTCCTCCCACCCGTCGACCGGGTCGAGGTTGCTGGTCACCACGCGCGTCCGATGCGCGCGCAGCGCGGCGAGCACGTTCGGGTAGGTCGGCGACTCGACGAGCACGGCCTGCCCGGGCGCGACCAGCAGCCGCAGGATCAGGTCCACCGCCTGCTGGACGCCCGTGGTGACGAGGATCTGGTCCGGGCTGGTCGCCAGGCCGCGCGCGGTGAAGGCGGCCGCGATGCGCTCGCGCAGGGCCGGGATGCCGGTGGGGTGGTATCCGGCGCCGCTGGTGTAGCGGGGCAGCTCGGCCGTCGCCTCGGCGACCGCCTCGGCGAACTGGGCCGGCGCCGGCGGGGCGGCACAACCGAGGTCGATCATGTCGTCGGCGTCCTCCGGCGTCCACAGGCCGCCCGAGCCGACGCGCTGCCCGCCGGGGATGGCCGTGAAGCTGCCCGAGCCCCGGCGGCTGGTGAGGTGGCCCGTCTCCCGCAGCTCGCGGTAGGCGGCGGTCACGGTGGTCCGGCTGACGCCCAGGGCGTCGGCGAGCTCCCGCTCGGCCGGCAGCCGTACGCCGATCGGAATCCGCCCGTCCCGCAGCAGGCCGCGGATCGCTCCGGCGAGCGCCACGTACTCCGGCCGACGCCGGCTGGGTCCGACGGTGCGGTTGGCCCGCCACTGGTCGAGCAGCCGGACCAAGTGGCCTGCTCTCATCGCGTTGACCAAGGCCAGTCACCCCGAATTGGCTCTTTCATGGCCGAGAACTGGCCTTCATAGTGGCAGCCATGGCAGCGACTGGCAAGGACGACTACGGTCCACTCCCGATCCGCATCCGCCCGGTGGCCCGTCTGGTCAATCTCTATATCGGCCTGTGTGCGTACGGGCTCAGCATGGCGCTCATGGTCGAGTCCCACCTCGGCAACATGCCGTGGGACGTCTTCCACCAAGGGATCGCGCGCGTCACGGGACTGTCGTTCGGGACGGTCGTGATCGCGGTCGGCGCGGTCGTCCTGCTGCTGTGGATCCCGCTGCGGCAGCGCCCGGGCCTGGGGACCGTGTCCAACGTGATCGTCATCGGACTGGCGACCGACGCCGCGCTGTTCCTGCTGCCGACCCCGTCCGCGCTGTGGGCCCGCGCCCTGTTCCTGGCCGCCGGGGTGCTCCTCAACGCCGTGGCGACCGGGCTCTACGTCGGCGCCCGGCTCGGTCCCGGTCCGCGCGACGGCCTGATGACCGGGCTCGCCGCGCGGGGCTACTCGATCCGCCTGGTCCGCACTGGCATCGAGGTGAGCGTCGTCCTCATCGGCTTCCTGCTCGGCGGCACGCTCGGCGTGGGCACGATCGTCTACGCCCTGGCCATCGGCCCGCTCGTGCACGTCACCCTGCCGCTGTTCACGGTCCGCGTGACCCCGCCCGCCCTGGGCGCCAACCCCGCCGCCGCCAACCCGTGACGGGCCGGGGAGGCTTCGGTGTCGAGAAACCTTCGGTGTCGAGGAACCTTCGTTGGAGGGGCATATTCGCTACAGTGCGACTGGCGTGGTGGCCGTCGCGGGCGACCGTGGAGAGCGAAACCCAATGCCCGCCTGAGCCAGGGGGTGCCGAGTGGCGGAGCGTATGGGCGCCGGGCTGACGATCGCCGCCGCGCTGCTCGGCTGGCGGCCGGGTGCGCGCCCCCGCCGCCCGTTCCGCCGATGCCGCCGCCCGCCGGTGACGTCGTGTCGTCCGTCGACTCGCCGCACGGAACCCGGCTGACCCTCCGCGTATCCGACGTCCCGGAGGACATGATCAAGCGCGACGGCCTCAGCGGACGGGGTAGCCGGCGGCGCGCAGGGAGTCCTTGACCTGGCCGATCGTGATCTCTCCAAAGTGGAACACGCTCGCCGCAAGCACGGCGTCCGCGCCCGCGGCGACGGCCGGCGCGAAGTGCTCGACCGCGCCCGCCCCGCCGGAGGCGATCACCGGGACCGTGACCTCCCGTCGGATCGCGGAGATCAGCGGCAGGTCGAAGCCGTCCTTGGTGCCGTCGCGGTCCATCGAGTTCAGCAGGATCTCGCCGGCCCCGAGCTCGCAGGCCCGCACGGCCCACTCGATCGCGTCCAGGCCGGTCCCCCGGCGGCCGCCGTGTGTGGTCACCTCGAAGCCGCTGGGCAGCCCGGGGGCCCGCCGCACGTCCAGCGACAGCGTGAGCACCTGCCGGCCGAAGCGGTCGGCGATCTCGGCCACGAGCTCCGGACGGGCGATCGCCGCGGTGTTCACCCCCACCTTGTCCGCACCGGCCCGCAGCAGCGTGTCCACATCGGACACCGACCGGACGCCGCCGCCCACGGTGAGCGGGATAAACACCGTCTCGGCCGTCCGGCGCACCACGTCCAGCATGGTCGCCCGGCCGTCGGCGGACGCGGTCACGTCGAGGAAGACCAGCTCGTCGGCGCCGGCCGCGTCGTAGGCGGCGCCGAGCTCCACCGGATCCCCGGCGTCGCGCAGGTTGGCGAAGTTGACCCCCTTCACCACCCGCCCGGCGTCCACGTCCAGGCAGGGGATCACCCGGACCGCGACCGTCATGCTCCCGCCTCCGCGGACGAGGCCGCCTCGGGGGACGCCGACACCGACCGCAGCGTCGCCAAGGCCTCGGCGACCGTGAACGCGCCGGCGTACAGCGCCTTTCCGGTGATCACGCCCTCCACGCCCAGCGGCTCGAGCGCGGCGACCGCCCGGAGGTCGTCCAGCGTGGAGATGCCCCCGGACGCGATCACCGCCGCCGACGTCCGCGAGCAGACGTCGCGCAGGAGGTCGAGGTTCGGCCCCCGCATGGTGCCGTCCTTCAGGATGTCGGTGACCACGTACCGGGCGCAGCCGGCCTTGTTGAGCCGCTCCAGGGTCTCGTACAGGTCGCCCCCGTCCCGGGTCCAGCCCCGGGCGGCCAGGGTGCGCCCCCGTACGTCCAGCCCGATCGCCACCCGGTCGCCGTACTCACCGACGACCCGATCGCACCACTCCGGGTTCTCCAGCGCGGCGGTGCCGATGTTGACCCGCGCCGCCCCGGTGGCCAGGGCCCGGGACAGGGACTCGTCGTCCCGGATCCCGCCGGAGAGCTCGACCTTCACGTCGAGCCGGCCGATGACCTCGGCGAGCAGCTCGGCGTTGGAGCCCCGGCCGAAGGCGGCGTCGAGGTCGACCAGGTGGATCCACTCCGCGCCGTCCGCCTGCCAGGCGAGCGCCGCCTCCAGCGGGTCACCGTACGACGTCTCCGACCCGGCCGCGCCCTGCACGAGCCGGACGGCCTGACCCCCGGCGACATCGACGGCCGGCAACAGCACCAACGTCACGGTTGTCCACCTTTCGTACGCATCCGGGCCGCGGAGGTCCGCGACCGCCCCCGGCGTCCCGCCCTCACAGTTGCCTCTTTCGTTCGCGGTTGCGCTGCGCTCCTCGCGCTCACAGGCGCTTCCCCTCTCGGTCGAACGAGATCACGGCCAGGACGGGCAGGAGGATCACCACCAGGACCGACAGGCCGATCCGGTTCGGCCACGAGTCGACCAGGAACCACACGGCGAACAGCAGCAGGACCCCGACGCCCACGATGATCGCCCGTTGGGCCGCGCTCCGGCGCCCCAACCCCCAGGCCCGCCGGTGGCGCCGCGGGGTCAGCCGCCGCGCCAGGGCCCGCCACCGCTGCCGGCGCCGCTGGCGGCGCAACCGGGCAGCCTCCGCCGCGGCCCGGGCCGCCTCCCGTTCGGCCCGCCGTCGCGCCCGCTCCTTGCTCATGACCGCGTCGCGCTCAGGTCAGGGTGGCCAGCCAGTTGCGCAGCAGCGCGCAGCCCAGGTCGCCGGACTTCTCCGGGTGGAACTGAGTGGCCATGAGCGGGCCGGCCTCGATGGCGGCCACGAACGGTACATTGTGGACGGACGTGGTGACCAGGCGGCCCTCGGCCAGCGCGGGCGACGGGTGGGCCGCGTACGAGTGCACGAAGTAGAACCGGCTGCCCTCCGGCATCCCCGCGAACAGCACCGAGCCGGCGGGCGGCTGCACCACGTTCCAGCCCATGTGCGGCACCACCGGGGCATCGAGCCGGGTCACGCCCCCGGGCAACAGGCCCAGGCCCTTGGTGACCACGCCGTGCTCGTCGCCGTACTCGAAGAGAATCTGCATCCCGACGCAGATGCCGAGCACCGGCCGCCCGGCCGCCACCCGGTCGGCGATCATGGGGCCGGCGTCGAGGGCGTCGAGACCGGCCATGCAGGCGGCGAAGGCGCCCACGCCGGGCACGACCAGGCCGTCCGCGTTGGCCGCGTCCTCCAGGGAGGACGTGACGGTCACATCGGCGCCGGCCCGGTCCAGCGCCCGCTGGGCCGAGCGCAGGTTGCCCGACCCGTAGTCGAGCACCACCACGGAAGGTCGCTTCACGAGTCCGCCCCCAGCCACAGCACGCCGGCCACCGCGGCGACCGCCGCCAGCAGGCCGACCACGATCACCACGGGCCACCGGGCGCCCTGCCGGCGCAGCGAGATCGCACCGCCGGTCAACAGGCCGGCGAAGCCGAGCAGCAGGATGGGCAGGACCGTCCTCATCGGACACCCAGCCGATCCGCGGCGGACACCCTAGATGCCATCGGGAAGCTGCCCCATCACCTGCAGGAACGTGTCGACCTCCTCGGCGGTGCCGGCCGAGACGCGCAGGTACGACGGGATGCCCACGTCCCGCACGAGCACGCCTCGGTCGACGAGGAACTGCCACGCCGCCTTCTCGTCCTTGAACCCACCGAAGAGGACGAAGTTGGCGTCACTGTCCGGAACCGTGAGGCCGAGCTCCCGCAGGCCGGCCACGAGCCGGTCCCGCTGCTGCTTGACCGCGTCCACCCGGCCGAGCAGGGTCGACGCGTGCGCGAGCGCAGCCCGGGCCGCGGCCTGGGTGAGCGAGGGGACGTGGTAGGGCATGCGGACGTACTGCAGGTACTCGATGGCGTGCGGCCGGCCGATGATGTAGCCGATCCGCGCGCCGGCCAGGCCGAAGGCCGCGCTCAGCGAGCGGGCCACGAGCAGACGCGGGTACCGGCTGATCAGCTCGACCGCGCTGCGGGTCCCCTCCCGGCCGAACTCGATGTACGCCTCGTCGACGATGACGACCCCGGCGGTCTCGGACGCGACCGCCTCGACGGTCTCCAGCGACACCGCGGAGCCGGTCGGGTTGTTCGGCGAGCAGAGGAAGACGAGGTCGGGCTGGAAGACGCGGACCTGGGCCTTGGCCTGCTCGGGATGCAGGTGGAACTCCCGCGTGCGGTGACCGTCGAACCAGCCGGTGCCGGTCGCCGCCGCCACGTGCGCGTGCAGGGGCCGGGACGGCAGGAAGCCCATGGCCGTACGGTTGTGACCGCCGAAGGCGAGCAACGCCTGCTGCAGCACGTCGCCCGACCCGTTGCCGACCCAGATATTCGCGGCCGTCATCCCGTGGCCGACGTAGTTGGCGAGGTCCTCCCGCAGGCCGAGGGCGTCCGGATCCGGGTAGCGGTGCAGGTCACGGACCAAGCCGCGGACCGACTTCTCAATGGAATCGGCGACCTCGTCGGGCACGGGGAACGGGTTGCCGTTCGTGTCCAACCGCACGGCGACGTCGACCTGCGGAGCGGCCTGGGGCGCCCGGCTCCGGAGGTCATCACGCAGCGGAAGATCCTCGAACGGGTCAACCAGTGTCACCATCGCGCCCTCTCCTCGCTCCTTAGTCCCTACCCGAAGACCTGCTGACGTCGAGGTGTTCACTGACCCGAGAACCGTACCGTGGCCGCATCCGTGCGTCGCGAGGTCCTCAAACCCGCGCGAACCAGACCCAGCGAGCGGGCCGCGCGAGTCAGCTCGGCGCCGAGTCTAGTCCCGCCCGCCCCACCGCTCCGAACTCTGTTCATGAGCGTCCGAACGCTGGTATTTGCGGGCTTTGCCCCCGGATTCCGGGCTCGTCGTTTCGTCGCCGCTCGCCAAAGCCCGTAGTCTCCAGGCATGACCAACACCGAGCGGACGGTGCTGCCGCTCTTCCCGCTCGGCACGGTCCTCTTTCCGGGGCTGGTGCTGCCGCTGCACATCTTCGAGCCGCGGTACCGGGAGCTGGTCCGCTCCCTGCTGAGCCAGCCGCAACCGGAGCGCGTCTTCGGCGTGGTCGCCATCCGGCGCGGCTGGGAGGTGGGCCAGCCCGTCGACGAGGTCGACACCTACGACGTCGGCTGCACGGCCGAGATCCGCACGGTCACCGAGAACCCCGACGGCACCTACGACATCGTCACGGTGGGACGGCGCCGGTTCGCGATCACCGAGCGGATCGCCGCCACGACCCCCTACGCCCAGGCGGCCGTCACCTACCTGCCCGAATCACCCGGGCCCGAGGGGGTCGCCGACGAGCTCGGTCCCCGGGTCCTGGCCGCGTTCCGGTCCTACCTGCGCGCGTACCGCAGCGCGGCGGCCGGGCAGGAGCAGCTCCCGGACGATCCGGTGGTGCTCTCCCACCTGGTGGCCGCGACCGCGTCGCTGTCCGTCTCCGACCGGCAGGCGCTGCTCGCCGCCCCGGACACCGCGGCCCGGCTGCGCGAGGAGCTGCGCCTGCTGCAGCGGGAGATCACCCTGTTGCGCCGGATCAGGGCGATTCCGGCGCAGCTTTCGGATCTGCCGGTGCGCCCGGGGCCGAACTGAGCGGCGCGTCCGGCGCGGGCGCCGCGGCCGGGCGTACGGCGTCGTGGTCGCCGGCGCGCTCCGGTGACGCCGGGTCGACCGGACGGACGCCGTCCCGCGGAGGCGCGGCCCCGGGGTCGGCCGCCTCACCGTCCCCGTGGTTCACGGCGCCAGTCGCAACAGGGCCAGTCTCATCGGCGCCAGTCTTCACGGTGCCGGTCGCAACGGCGCCAGGCGCCACGGTGCCAGCCTCATGGTGGTCGCCCGGGCCTACGCCCGCCCAGGGATCGATCGGTTGTCCGGGCTCGTCGAAGCCCTCGTCCGACAGCTCGGGCGGATCGGGCCGCAACTCGGGATCGGTGGCGAACGCGGCCAGCACGGTATAGGTGAAGGCGGCGGCCAGCGCCTGGGCGACCATAACCCCCGTCGCCTTCGGCGTGACCTGCCAGCCGCTGAGCTCGACCGGCCACGGGTGATTCCGGTCGACCCCGGTGGCCCGCAGCGACAGCGGGGCGTCGAGGGTGGCCCCGACCGGGGCGGCGGCCGCGCGCGCCTCGAAGGAGGCCGTCTCCAGCCCCACCCCGAGCCACCAGCCCAACCACCCGCCGACCAGGGAACCGAGCACGAGCGCGGTCAGGACCACGACCCCGCGCCGATGACGCAGCACCCGCCAGGCCATGACCGCCGCCAGCACACCCGCGATCAAGCCCACCAGGCCGAACCACCCGTCGGCCGCCACCACCTGCTCCGGCTGGCCCTCGGCGTAGGCGTAGCCCTGCTCGAGCTTGACGATCGGCACGCGGGGGGCGACGAGGCGCCACACCTGGCCCGTGGCGACGCCGAGCGCCACCGCGACCAGCACGGCCACCACGATCGGGCCGGCCAGGCGTCGCCGGCGGTCGGGGGGCCGCCCCGCCAGGACCGGGCCGGCGTCACTCCCCCACGGCTGTGCTGCGGTCACCGGCCAATCCTGCCGCACCGGGCGGGCCCGCCGTCGGCTCCCCCGCCTCCGTACACTCCCGACGTGAACCGACTCCTCCGCCGCATCAGCCTCGGTGGCGCATCCCGGCCGAGGACGCTCGTGGCGACGGCGTCGACGGTCGTGCTCCTCGCGGCCATGGCCATCGTCGGCTTGTGGGTGCGCGGAGCGGAGACGACCGACCAGGCCGGCCAGCTGACGGGCGCCGAAAGCCGCCCGACGGCCACCGCGGCGAGCCCGACGCCGACCCCGGAACCCTCCGAGACGCCCGAGCCGTCGGCGACGCCGGAACCGTCGGAGACGCCGGCGGGTGGAGACGCGCCGGTCGTCGTGGGCAGCAACCCGGCCGCCGGCTCGGGACAGTGGCAGTACGCCGGCGCGGGTCCCACGTTCGGCTCCGGCGGACAGATCTGGACGTACCGCGTGGCGGTCGAGGTCGGGCTGCCGGTGTCGCTCGACGAGTTCACCGCCCTGGTCGACGCGACGCTCGGCGACCCGCGCGGGTGGACCGGAAAGGGCGAGCGGCGGTTCCGGCGGGTCGCCGGCTCGGCCAGCTTCACGGTGTACCTGGCCAGCCCGTGGACGGCGTACCAGCTGTGCCGGTCGGTGGTCGACATCCGCATCGGCGGCGTGCCCTACACGAACTGCCAGGCCGGCGCGCCCGTCGTGATCAACTCCGATCGCTACCTGCACGGCGCCAGCGCCTTCACCGGCAGCCTCGACACGTACCGGCGGTACGCGATCAACCACGAGGTCGGGCACCGGCTGGGCTTCCAGCACCGCAGCTGCCCGGGCCGCGGCCAGCTCGCCCCCGTCATGCAGCAGCAGACCCTCGGCCTGCAGGGATGCCTGCCCAACGCCTGGCCATTCCCGAGCAACCCGGCCCCGCCGGAGCCGCCGCCGGCCAGCCCGACTCCGCCGTCGCCCTCGGCCGAGCCGAGTTCGCCACCGGCCGAGCCGAGTGAGTCACCCTCGCCGGCCGACCCGTCCCCGGACCCGACGGACCCGACCGAGCCCGGCGACCCGGAGCCCTGACCCGCCGATCCCGTCCGGAAGCCGCCCACGACACCGGTGAGCCGACCGTCGGCGACCCGGGCTGGCGCTGCTCGCGGGTGCCGGGGCGCAGGGGCGCCGCTCGCCGAGCGGCTAGGCGAGCGCGTTGGGGCCGAGCAGCTCCTTGAGATCCGCCATGAGCGCCGGCGTGTGGGCCACCCGGTCGGGACCGAGCCGGAACAGCTTCGGGGACCCCCCGGTGAGCAGGCGCAGGTGAACCTCGACCGAGCCAGGATGGCTGGCGAGCACCTGCTTGAGGCTCTTGATGAGCGGTGGCGTGCACTTCGACGGCGGCAGCTGCAGCACGATCGGCTTGGCCGAGCCGGAGGCAGTGGCGGTCAGGTCGGGCAGCTTGAGGTCCATCGCCATCAGCCGCGCCTGCTCGTCCCGACGGTCGATGCGGCCCCGCACGACGACGATCGCGTCCTCGGCGACGTACTGGCCCACGAGCTCGTACGTGCTGGGGAAGAAGAGGACCTCGACCCCGCCGTCCATGTCCTCGAGCATCGCCGACGCCCACGGCTTGCCCTGCTTGGTGATGCGCCGCTGGACGCCGGTGAGGATGCCGGCGAGCGTGACGACCTTGCCGTCCTCGACGACGCCCTCCTCACTGAGCTGGGCGATCGAGGTGTCGGCCTCCCGGCTCAGGACGTGCTCCAGGCCCCGCAGCGGATGGTCGGAGACGTACAGCCCGAGCATCTCGCGCTCGAAGGTGAGCCGCTCCTGCTTGCTCCACTCCCCGTCCGGGATCGGCGGGGTCACCGCGACTTGGACCTGCTGCTGCGGGTCGTCGCCGAACATGCCGGCGAACAGGTCGAACTGGCCGGCCGCCTCGTTGCGCTTGACCTCCATGAACGAGTCGACGGCGTCGGCGTGCACCGCGAGCAGCCCGCGGCGGGGGTGGCCCAGCGAGTCGAACGCCCCCGCCTTGATCAGCGACTCGATGGTCTTCTTGTTGCAGACCACCGGGTCGACCTTGCGCAGGAAGTCGTAGAAGTCGGTGTACGGCCCCTTCTCCTTGCGGGCCCGGATGATCGCCTCGACCACGTTGGCCCCGACGTTGCGGATCGCGG
>Ga0310834_100748_pt1 | contig 28337 bp, 38 predicted proteins | sample SM_ome_2_FD_201314 | JGI IMG/M metagenome (GOLD analysis project Ga0310834, IMG submission 201314) | Sorghum-adapted microbial communities enriched on stacked mutant (SM) sorghum from Joint BioEnergy Institute, Emeryville, California... ... | reverse complement strand
GCGTCACGCCCCATCCGGGCCACGATCCCTAAGCCGACGAAGGGGAGGGGACCAGGTTCCTCAATCGCTTCGCCGGCGCCGGCCGGATTTCCTCAACCTAATCGCTTCCACCAGGTCGAGCCGCCGCAGCGCGGCGGCAAGCTCTCACTGGTAGAGCCGGGGACATTGCATGTCCCCCACGGTCAAGCCCTGGACGCAAGCGCTCCGCGCGCCGGTATCCCCAGGTTTCGGCCCATGCGGGCCTGCCAACCCGCCGGCATGCGCCGGCGCCCTTCGGGTGGGCGATACCCCTCCGGCGCGCTCCGGGGCTTGACCGTTCCCCCCTCCGCTCATCGCCGCGGGGCTAGCGGGTTGCAGGCAGAGCCAGCAACCCAACATCGGAGGGAAAACAACATGCAGACCGCCGCACTGATCATCACCGGCAACACCTATCCGCACCGCCGCGAGCTGCGCGCCGCCGGGTGCCTGTGGAGCTACGATCGCCGCGCCTATGTCGCCCGCCCGGCCGAGAATATCCGGGCCCTTGCCGAACGGTTCGAGCTCATCATCGAAACTGGCACGGTCGATCCGATCGAGCTGGAGCCCGCGACGGGCGAACGCTTGCGCCAGATCCGGCAGGCTAGGCGCGAGCGGGCCGCCGATCGCCTGGAGGCCCGCGCCGAGATCCGGACCCGGAAGGCCGCCCAGCATCGCGCGAAGGTGGAGCCTTACAACGACTATGCGTTCTGGACCGAGCCGCTGAAGCCGGGCCACCACTCCTATAACCGGCATAAGAACCTGCGCGACCGCCTCGCCCGCCATATGGATCAGGAAGCCGCGTTGAGCATCGAGGCCGCCCAGCTCCGCCAGAAGGCCAAGCAGCTCCGCACCGGCCGCGCCGCGATCGCCGGCGATGCCGACGCGGCACGCCAGGAGCGTCGGGACCAGGCCGACGCGGTTATTGCCGTGGGCGATACCGTCGACACCTGCCATTACGGCCGCGCCGTCGTCCTGAAGGTGAACCGCAAGACCTACACCGTCCGGACCGCAAGCGGCTGGACGACCACACACGATAAATCCTTCTGCCGGCTCATTGAGAAGGGGACCGCTGCCGATGCGGCGCCGGCCCGCAAGTTCAAGAAGGGTGACCGGGTGCGCGTCCGGCGTCTCGCGTTCACTGCGGCCGGCGTTGTGATCCGCGTCAATCCCACGAGCTACACCGTGGAATATGAGGCGAGCTGGACCCAGACCGGGAAGGCCGTCGACAAGTTCGATGAATCGCAGCTCGAGGCGGAGGCTTGAGCGATGGCCCGCACCCATCAAGCGACCGCCCCAATGCCCGAATACCTGATTTCTCTGGAGGTGTTTAAACAGCACTTTGCGGGCCTGCTGCCCGTTCAGCGTGCGGACCTGATCGGGGCCGGCCTGGACCTTCTGCCGATTGGTGCCCAAGTCGGCAATTATCATCGGATCGGCGGGAAAGGGTTGTGCTGGGAATGCCGGACACCGGAGCAGCGCCGCCGGCGGGACCGTACTACCTACGTGACCGAGCACCGGCACACCACGAGCAGCCGCGGCATGGCTTTCGGGCCGGCGTTTGAGAACGCCGGCAGCACCAGCAGCAAAGATAATCCCCTCATCGTCGCGGCCGCTTATGAGGCGTTGCGCCGAGAGGCCGAGCAGGAGCCGCCGGCCCCTCCGCCGCCTGCCTCTCCCTCCGAAACAGCAGCTCCGACCCGGCCGCCCAGGACCGGAGGCGTTGCCGTAGTTTTTGCTTGCAATAAGGTACGGCAATGCCGTAGTATCATGATCATGACGAAGCCGATCACCATTGCTGAAACCACGGTTTTCCGGCGCTTTGTGGAGAGCGAATGGACCGAGGCCGAATATACGGCCTTCATCCGTTTTATCGCCTATCAGCCAGACGCCGGGGACTTGGTGCCGGGTACCGGCGGCTTGCGGAAAGTCCGGTGGAGCAAGCCCGGCGCCGGCAAGCGCGGCGGGGTGCGGGTGATCTACTTCTATCACGATCCGGAGATGCCGCTGTTTCTGCTGATCGGTTACGCAAAGGGCGACCAAGCCGATTTATCGTCGGCCCAACGTAAACGGCTGAGCGAGATTATGCAGGCGATCAAGGAACACTACGGGCGAAAGTAGCCGAGGAAGGAGACCGACCATGACCAAGCGGAAACGGGATATCGGCGCGGAGCTGATCGAGGCGGCGGAAGAAGCCCTAGCCTTCACCAAGGGCAAGCCTTCGGGCGTTCGCGTCGTCAACGTGCCGGAGGAGGTTGACGTGCGGGCCGTGAGGCAGCGGCTCGGACTGACGCAGGAGGAGTTTGCCGCCCGCTACGGCTTCGGGGTGTCCGCGCTTCGGGACTGGGAGCAGCGGCGCCGACGCCCGGAGAAGGCGGCGCGCATTCTGCTGAAGGTGATCCAGCACGAGCCCCGGGCAGTTGAACGGGCTCTGGCCCGCTGATCCTGGCAACCGTTGCTTCTGAACTGGTTTGCTACATCCTGTCAGTGAATAACAAGGGAGGTCCACAATGCCGCACTACGCCATTTTTACCGTCTTCAACGGCGCCCTGCAGGGCATCCAGGAGGCCGATACTCCCCGAGCTGCATTCGATACCTTGGCCGACAACCTTCCGGCAGAGCTGGCCGCCGATTCCTTGGCGGATTTCTATTACTACGAAGTCACCGGCACCGAAGCGGACGCCCTTGAACGTTGGTGGAACGACGGTGCCGACGCCAGCCTTTTCCCGATCGAGCGGCCCGCCGGGCGGTTCTAAATGACCGGCGATCCGGCCGCCGTCACGTGCGCGTTCTGCCGCGCCGCGCTGGCCCGGATGACCACAACCGCGCACCGGCCGACCCCACGCGATCGCTGATGCTGCACCGCAACATAGGGAAGTATTCGCGACGGGTGCGGCGCGGCATCGCCGTCCCTGAATACTGCCCGATTCCAATATAATCGGCCGGCCGGCCGTTGGCCGGCCGGAACGACTTCCGGACGACTTCCCGGGCATTTCAAAAAAATTTCCATAATATAGAATTATCCGAACAACCCCGGGTTGAAAATCCTTTAACCCGGCGCCGCCATCCTGCGCCGATCGCCACTATCCGGGATTCTCACCAGACCTTAAGCCGTGACGATGAAGCTGGCGACAATTCTCATTTCCGCACTGATCGCCTTGCCGGCGGTGGCCGGTCCTGTCCGCGTGATCGACGGTGATACGCTCGACCTCGACGGCGAGCGCATCCGCCTTTGGGGCATCGACGCCCCCGAGCGGAATCAGACCTGCGAGATTGACGGAGCGACGGCGCCGATCGGCGCCGTCGCGGCCGATCGGCTCCGCCAGCTCCTGGCCCGGGACGTGCCAGACTGCCGGGCCGTGGAACGCGACCGCTACGGCCGCACCGTGGCCCGCTGCGCAATCGACGGCCAGGACATTGGCAGCCTAATGGTTCTCTCCGGCCTGGCTTGGGACTATCAGCGCTTCAGCGGCGGTTTCTATGCCGCCGAGCAGGACGCTGCGCAACGCGGCCGCCGCGGTCTTTGGGCCGGCGATTGTGCGCCGGCTTGGGTTTGGCGCCGACGCTGAACGCCGCGCCGGCCTTCACGTCGTCCATGACGGCTGCCCGTCATGGCCGATACATACCTCGACCTCACGACATCCGCACCGCGTGCAGCGGGCCCGCCGCACCAGGTCGCGCACAGTGATTTCTGACCCGTAGCGCTCGACCACGGCCGGCATGTCGACACGCGGGGCATGGCCGCAGCGCTCACATACGAGCGCGAGCCACGCGCCTGCCCTCCGCATCACCGCCGCGACCGGTTGCGGCGCGATCAACTCCGGATCCATCTCGACATCTCCCGATCGCGTCTCGAGACAAAAGAACATATACAGAACACCGGACGCCGCCAACGGATCCCCCGGCTTTCGTGACTACTCACAAAAATCGCTCGACCATCCCCCTGGAAAGCCTTTATAAAATCGTGAGTATTCACGATTAAGGAGGCTCCCCAGCATGTCACTCCCCCTGGAAAACCTGGATACGTTTAAACGACCGCTGCCGATCGGTCGGCAATCCGTGCTTATGGCTTGCTCCGCAGCCAAGCGGCCGGACGCCGGACTAATGCCCGCCTGCAACCGCTACGACGGACCAATCTGGCGCACCTGGCGAGCTTGGCACCGGGCGAAACCGGCGGCCCTTTGGCCGCAAACCATCATCCTATCGGCTTCGTTCGGCATCATGCCGGCCGACCGTCCGATCCCGGACTATGACACGCGCCTTGGGCCCGCCAAGGCGGCCGCGATCGCCGGCGAGGCCGCGCAGCTAGACCAGCTCGCGCAGCTCACTGCCGGCGCCGCCGGAATCTACCTGTGCGGCGGACGCCTCTACAGAGAAACAGCCGCCCTCATGCTGGCACGCATAGGGTTTACCGGAAGGATCGTCGCCGCCCCGGCCGGCGCCGGCATCGGTACGCAGCGCGCCTATCTGCGTGCTTGGCTCGATGCGGCAGGGGAGGGGTGATCTCATGACCTATGAATCAGCTCGCTCCCGCCGCGACGTCCTTCGCGCCGAAATCCGGATGCTGCGGGAGCAAATCCAAAGGGCGAGATACCGGGCCGAGGCTGAAGCCGAACGCTTCGTTATCGTCACCCGGCCGAAATGCCGGATCGCCGGGCGAGGTCGGGGGCTGTCCCAATGGACCGCCGCCGACGAGCGCGCATTTACCGAGCAACTCGCCATTGTTCTCCCACGATACGAACCAATGATGCGCAAATGGGCTCGACAGATCGCCGGCCGCGAGCGCCAGATCGAGGCCCTACAGCGGCGATGGCAGTTCAACGATTGAGCCGAGCGGCGCGGCCGTTTGCTGTTTTCGGCGCCGATGCTATCTGTTCGATAGAGCTGGAGACGAGCCGAAAACCATGGAAAAGCGCCGACCGGGCCGCCCGCCGTTACCTGAAGGGCCGAAATCCGATCGCGAGCGCCAGGCCGAAACGAAGGCGCGGCGCGAAGCGGCCGGTTTGCGCCAGCGGAGTCTTTGGGTCCACATTGACGCCCTGCCAGTCTTTGACGAGCTGAAGGACTGGCTCCGCGATCCCGAGAAAGCCGCCCAGCTCGCGGCCCTGCTTCGCGCCAGCTCCGATAGATAAAAGAAGGGCCGGGACGCTGCCCGGCCCTCCTCACCCTCGCGGCCAACGGCTCCCCAGCCTGTACCGCGCGCCGATTCTAGCACCGAGTCGACCAGATTCGAGCTTCAATTTCCGCTAACGACGCAAATAGCGTTTAAACGCTCTATCCTAAGTCATTGGTAAATAAGCCGTTTATTGTTTCGCTTGCGGTATTTTTCTCTTGGCACCAATCGTTACCGTAACCTATTATCCGGTTACCTATGAATCAGGGCAGTCATGGCGCTCCGATTGTACACCACCCCAGTGACCTCGAAGGACCGCGTTCGCCGGCATCGCGAGCGGCTTCGCCGTTCGCCATGGCACAGCGATAAGGCCGTACACGAGGCAATTGGCGCCGCCACCTCTAACCTTGCGGCAATTGGCTTGCTGCCCGATTCCGTCTTGGCTGAGCTGCGCCGCCAAGTCGTACAGTCTTTGACCGACGCCCGGGCGAAATGGACGGACGAGCCGCTGACCGATTCCGAGCGTAAGGCTCTTAGCGATCGCCTGGACGAGATTCTAAGAGACGGGAAGGGGCCGCTGCTATGAGCGCGCCCCTGTATCCGTGCTATCGAGCTGCCGGCCCTTCAGCCGGTAGGAACCTTGTTGGGGAACCAGATCCGGGGAACCTAAAAGAGAAAGCCCGCCAGGGCGGACCATAGCGGGGCTCTCAGACTCGCGCACACGAAATCTCGTAGCAGCTAGATAGCTGACCTCAACACCCAGCAATCTAGCGAGTCTGAGACGCCTTTTCAAGCGCGACCTATTCGCGCCACGGGAATAGCTGTGCCCGCTTCCTGGCAGGTAGCAGGGAGCAATGACAGTTCGCACTTACGCGACAGACGAGGAGTTTGCCGCTTCGCGTGCGCGCCTTGCCGCGCGCCTACAGCAGCAGTACGGCCGCCAATGGACCGAGGCCGACGCCGCCGACCTATTCAGCCGGGCCCAGCCCCAACAGCTCCGCCTGCCGATCGCGCGCAGGGCAGGGGAGGGGCGCCGGTCTGGCCCCAGCCGACCGAAGATCCAGAATCTTACGCCGGAGCAGCGCCGGCACGCCGAGCGCCGCGCCCTGATCCGCCTCGCCGCGAGGCGCATCAAGGCTATCGATGAGATCATTGACCAGCTCACCGCGACCGAGCGCATTATCCTGGACTACCTGATCGGCCGGGCCGAACGGTCGACCGGCGGCGCCTTCGTCGCCACGGTCGCGCAGATCGTCGCAGCATGCCGCGTGAGCGAGAGCGCCTTCCACCAGGCCCGCCGAAAGCTCTCCCGTCTTGGCGTGCTATGGGTGCGCGGCGAGAAGATCCGGCCGGACTTCAATCGGCCGAACGCGTGGCTTTTCCCGTGTCTCCGCTTAGGGGTGCAAAAGACCGAACCCCTTGGAGTCTCTTCTAATCAAACTACTCAGCTACATTCACCACCGCCTACATTTGCGGCTCGGTCCAGGAAGGATGCATGTAGGGCTGCCCCCAAGGGAGCGCGAGCGGAACGGCCAGCTCGTCAAACCGAACCGCGATCGCCGCGGCGCCGATGGACCGGGCCCGCAGTACCACGCAAGCAGTTCGTCGCTTTGGGGCTCCGCTTCCTGTCGATCATCGATCCGACAGCGGCTCAGGTAGCCCTTGAGGCCGACGATCGCGCCGAGGCCATACAGGTCGCCGCTTCAAACTTGCTCGCGACGAAGATTCCGGATTTCACGGCCGGAGCTTGGGCGGCCGCCGTTGCTCGAGATCCCGAACGAGCTGCACTGGCCGTTTTCGAAACCGTAACCCTTGCCAGCATAAAGCGGATCTACAACCCGGCCCGTTATCTCTCCGGCATCCTGTGGAACCGCACAACCGGCGCCCATCCGGAGACGACCTTGCAGCGGATCGCTGAGGCCCGCCGCCGAAGCCGCAAACCGGGTTCCGGCCCATTGGTTCCGGACGCCAACACGGCCGCCCCAATGTCCGGCAATGAGTAAACGGGTAAGGGAGTGTTGTTTTATGAGATTTCTCGTTCTCGCCGTGATATGGTTCGGACCGAACAACGAACCACTCAAGATTGAGCTACCGGCAAGTACGGAACCCCGATGCGAGCAGAACGCCGACGCTCTGGAAAGTCAGCTCAGGACGTCTTTCCCGTCCGCCACCATCATGGTCTCGTGCTTCGACACTGGCCGAGCCTATTAGCCGCGGCCGCGCTGTTCGTTGCGACTTCAGCCCAAGCCGAAACTCCGATATGCCGGGCGGCCGCCCTCCGAGCGGCCGCCCATTATCGCGTTCCGGTCGCCATCATGGACGCGATCGCCCGCGTCGAAAGCGGATATCACCCGTGGGCGGTTCGGGCGGCCGATGGTCCCCATTATTTCCGGTCGGGCATCGAAGCCGCCCGCTTCGTGACCGCCCGGATCCGCGCCGGCGAGCGCAACATCGATCTCGGCTGTATGCAGATCAATTGGCGATGGCACGCCGAGGCGTTCAGCAGCCCGGCGGCCGCGCTCCATCCGCTGCGCAATGCCATGTACGCCGCGCGCTATCTTCGCGAGCTGCGCGATCGAAAGGGCTCATGGAGCGCCGCCGTCGCGGCTTACCATTCGCCCACACCAGCCAGACAAGCGGCCTACACCTGTCGGGTCGCTGCACATATCCACGGCGCGGAGCTGGCCGGATGCTGACCGCGACCAACCGCCGGGAAACGGCCCTTGTCCAAGCGCTCCACATTGCCCGGCAGGCTGTTGCCGCAACCCTGCCCGATGCAGCAAATCCCCGCTTCAGACGCCTCACGATCGACACTCTGGACGCCCTCTACCGCCTCGAGGCCGTGACGCCCGAGCTTCTCGACCTGCTCACGGATCTAAGCGCCGACTCCAAGCGTCCCGAAATCGCGCTCAAGGCCCGGGCCTGTCTCGCCCACCTGGTTCCCTAATCCCGCTCGATCACCCTCGATAAATACCCCCGCCGGAGGCCGGCCGCAGAGCGGCCGAAAGGGGAGCGCTGCCTATCGGCAGCGGAACGATCACGCTCCCGCCCCGAGCTGAGGAAATGCCGACCTTGACAGGGCCGCGCGCCCGGCGGTCCGGCGCTGTGGCGCCGGTAGCTCAATCGGATAGAGCAACTGTCTGACTAACGGTGAGGTGCGGGTTCGAGTCCCGCCCGGCGCGCTTACGACGACCGCGCTACCGGCTTCTCTGAATTGTGAGCCAGGCGCGCGACCCTATCAAGGTGCGGCATTGACTCTTCAGTTAGCCCGCCCCGCGTGAGGCGCCGGCTCCCGCCGGCGCGGCGCTAAACCGTTCTCACCCTCTCAAAATACCCCCGCCGGAGGCCGGCCGCAGAGCGGCCGATTTCGGGCCCGGCCGTGGCGCGATCGTTTAAACGGTCCCTCCAGGTGGTTCCGGTGCTCTAGGGCAAGGTGCGGTTTTCGTGCCGGTGCCATTTAGGACAGTGCCGGTCCCGATTGCGCTCCTGCCGGTCGGATATTTTGCGCTGCCGGTGCCGAAAAACCTGCTGCCGGTGAGCCCAGGACGGTTATGAGGGCAAGTGCCGGTGCTTTGTCTTCTAGGGCAGGCTGCTAACCTATTGATTTCCCGATACCAACTGAACCAACATTGTGGGGCAGGATACGCATTTTGTATATACAAAATGCCCGGAACAGGCTCCGGAAGCCGCCCAGAGGAGCGGCCAACTTACCGGCCGGCGGCCGGTGCTGAGGGGAACCATGGCGGGAAGTACCGACAGTCTGCTGATCCGGATTCCACCGGAGAAAAAGCGCATCTGGAAAGCGTTCGCGGCGAACGATGGCCGCACCCTTACAGACCTGATCATTGTCGCCGTGGATGGGGTCATAAGCGGCCGGCCGTACTTCCGGCAGGAAGAGCTTGACGAGCTGCACCAACTTCGCGAACAGCTCCGCCGTGCCGGGATCAATCTCAATCTGCTGGTTCGCGAGCTGACGCGGTTCAACGGAGGCGGCTTGAAGTATCCGCCCGAGCCTCGCGACTTCGATTTTACGCGCCAGCAGCTTGCCGAAGCGCTTGACCAGGTGCTCACCTTCCTGCGGATCGAGCGGCCGAAATGACCGAGAGCCTTAATCGGGACTACGGCTTCCGCTATGCGAAGCGCGGCCGCCTGCTACGGGATGAGGAACAGGCCGCTGTCATCGAGGCGCGAGCACGCGAACTTCTCTCTCTGCATGGCGGCGGCACGCCGTCGAGGCGCGTAACCGAACCGATGCTCGCTGCCGCGTCGCGAGGATCCGCCGCGGCGCCGGGACCCGCCGGCCGCTCGCGATCGTCCGAAACTGTCCTGAAGGTCATTGGCTGGTCCAAGGCGGGCGGATCAGCCCTCAACCAGGCTCGCTACATAAGCCGTACGCGGGACATTGACATCGCCGCCGGACAACAGCCCGTGCCGATCGAGAACGAGCGCGGCGAAACGATCGACGGCCCAGCCCTCAAGGCGGAAATTGCCTCTTGGGGGCTGTTAAAGGATTCCGAAAACCGATCCGCGAAATGGAAGGCGGCAACCCCGGAGGAACGGGCGGCAATGTCCCAGGCCGACGCTCTGAGCCGCCGGCAATCCGCGCACATCATGTTTTCGCTGCCGAAGGGCTCAGTACATGATGCCGAGGTTCTTCGTAGCGTCGTCGCGCAAGCTGCCTCTGAAACCTTCCATGAAGCCGGCTTCCGGTATGTCTTCGCCGTCCATACCGATCACTCCGACCGCCCGCATGCACACATCGTTATCGCTGCGAAGAGTGAACCCGACGAAGCCGGCCGCCGTCGTACTCTCCGTCTCGGTCCTACCGAACTAGACCACCTTCGGCAGGTCTTCACCCGTCATGCGCAAGAGCATGGTCTCCCCGTGACGGCCACCCGCCGCATTGACCGGCCGGAGCTGCGCGAGAAGATCCAATTTGGCGAAACCCCACTCCGCGAGAACGTGAAGATCGGCACGATCTACAACCGCCTCGCCGATCCGCATCCTTCTCGCCCGAAATCGCCATCTCGCGACAAAAGCCGCGCCCTGAAGGCGTTCATGCCTGATCAGGGATCCGTCTTCCAGGCAAAGGCTCCCGCCTGGTACGAAGTCCACGGCCTTGCGTACGAGCGCCGCCGGCTCGCCGCATACGATCAGGCGCATTCCGGCGAGCTGCCTTCGGCCAAAAGACAGGAACGCCGGGGATTGCTTCACCGCTTAACCCGCGCGCTTGGGTTCGCCAAGACACCGACGCCGGCAGCACCAAACCGGCCCGAAACACCGGCTCTCAAACGCCTAGATCGCCACTTCCAGCAAACGCACCGTGACCCGATCGCAGCCCGCGAGAGCTTCATTGCAATGTACCGCGAAGCACCGCGCCTCGCTGTTTGGGCAGCGAACAATCACCCCCAGGCATTCGGCGAAACCACCGGCCGAAAATCCCCCACCCGCCTCACCGGCCGCGGCATGGGGCAACTTCTCGCCGCAGGCGAACGCGCCGGTCGGCCGCTTGTGCCGGCACCAACGCCCGACCAGCGCCAGGAACGCGCCCGGCTGCAAGAGCAGGTCCGCCGCGCAAAGGCCGATCGCCGCCGAACAACGGACGCGGCCGCCGTGCCCACCCAGCTCAACCGCCTTGCCCAGACGGTCGAACGAACTACCGGCAACCGCGACCTTGCCGCCAGAGTACGAGAGGTCGCCCAGGCTAAACCCCGTCAACCCGCGGACCTGGAGAAGCTGCGGCAATACCAGGATCTCGAACGACGCTTGCGTCAAAGAGATGCGATCGAGCGCGGCCGAACCCCGAAACAGGATCGGGGCCGTCGCGGCCCCGATCGTTGATTCCTATGCTGCCTTGAGCCCGGGCGGCTTCAGCTTCGCCCGGGCTTTCATCGTCTTATACCCCGATCGGCAGAGGATCGGCCGGTTCGCGTGCCCCTGCACAAGCACGAGCTGCCGGCCGAACGGAAGCGACATTAGATCCTCCGGCCGGAAGAGCGGGACCGACTCTTCGCTTTCGCTCACCGACGATCGGCCGAACAGCCCGCTCCCGGTCTGCCGTGACTTGCTTGTCCGCACCCGGGTAAAATTCCCGATCATCCGCGAGATATCTTCGGCCGTCCGTTGATCGTTCTGCGTCAGCACGATCTTGAAAGCCGTGTTGGTTTTCAGGCTCTCCAGCGCGCCGCGGCCCCAGGCGTCGACCTGGCCCCAATTCTGGAATCCCAACAGGAACGACACGCGATAGCCTCGCGTGATCGCCGGGCCCATGGCTACAGCCCCGATCCGCGTCAGGAAACCGGCCTCATCGAGGATGAACCTCACCGGGAGCTCCCGCTTCCCCGGCATCGACCGCGTGAGATACCGGACGGCGCTTTCCACCAGCAGCGCCGTCAGCTTCCCATACCGCTCTTGCTCGAGCGCCGGCACAACCACGTAAATCGTGACGGGTCGGCCGCCGACACCGCGCAGCTCGTCAAGCTGGAAGTCCGTCCGACTGGTTACCTCTGCCACCTTGTCATTAAGCAGCACGCGGAGCGCCGCGTTAAATGACACGATGATATTCGACCGAGTTTCGTGGTGCGTGTCCGCGAACTCCCGCAGACCCATCGCTATCCGTGCCGGATAGCCTTCGATTTCCGCGACACCCGCAGCCTTCCGAAGATTGTAGCCAACCGGATCGAACACCTCGTCATCGCCCGCCGGCGGCTCACCGAGGCGCGAAATCCATTCCCGAACGCCCCGCAGCGTAGGCATTTCGCCGCGGCGGATGCAGTCATACACATGGAACGCCAAGCACGCCGAGAAGCCCATTTGAGGCGCATCGGTCCAGAACTTGTTTCCGCCTTCGTACGGCAGGAGGATGTTAACGAGCTGGTCGAGCAGATCGCACCGATCGCTATCCGATTCCGGCAGGACCGCCGGATCGATCGGATTGAAGCACGCCGAGCCGGCCGCTCCCGCTTGGTAGTCGATCCGGATCACGCGCCCGATTTTCGCGCGGTGCCCCGCAGTCGCTTCGTACAGCTCGCCTTTCGGATCGTTCACGAACAACGAGGCGTCATCGGACGCCAGGATCGACGGAATGATGGTGCCGACGGACTTACCCGTACCCGCCGGAGCAACCAAGGCCGTTGAGAGCGGTTCATCGCTCATGAGCACCCGGCTCCCGACCCGTCCCAAAACGATGCCGCGCCGGGCTGTCACTCGTGGATTTTTCCACCGGCGCCATTCGGACGGCCGCGCGACGGCCGAGCTGCCGAGCGGCGACGGCGGTTTGGCGCTCCACGGGCATGCCACGAAGGCGACAAAGACGCCGGCAAGCCAGACCCCCCCACTAAGCGCGAAGTCGCGCACCAGCTCATCCGGAACCCCGTAGGCGAAAACGTATCTGAAGACCGCTTGCCAGTGCCGCGGATTGAAAGGCTCTATCCCCGCGAAATATGGAACTGCCGGCAGGCTCGCTATAGCCAGCACGGCGACCATCAACCGCCAAGCAATCGCTTTCGGCCGATCGCTGATCATGGCCCCACCTCCACCCCATGTTTCCACAAGCGCACCGGCTCCCCCCGCGCCGGCCACCACAATTCCGTGACGCGCCGTTCGTCGCGCCCCACCTTCGCGACCTGGATAACCAGGTCGACGGCCGTGCGTAGGAACTCGGCCAAATCCGCCTTGATTGCGCGATGCCCGGCAAGCGTCACACGCTGATAAAAGCCCTCGTCCAGAGCAAATCGGCAGGAATCCGCGTGCATCGTCGCGATAAGGCCCCTGTGCCCGGTGTTGAGCATCAGCAAGCACGGGAATGCGTTGAGCATCGACAGCTCGCCCAAAATCACGCGCGTCGGCGACGACCGCATGAAATGGTCGATCAGCTCGCTATAGCCGATCACCGGATCCTTTTCGTTCCGGCTCACGATGTAGTTCACCTGGTTGCGGTGCGGAGGGAAAAGCTCTTGTGTATCCTCCGCCGTCAAAATCCGGTCATCGGCCGGGATCAGCGGGAGCAGAAGGTTCGTCAGCGTGGTTTTGCCGCTCTTCGTCCCTCCGGAGATGATCACGTTTGCCTCACCGCGGATCGCGTCCTCGATCGCGGTCTTCACCTCGCCGGAGACTCCAAAGTCCTCAAGGGACCGGGAGACCTTCCGCAGCATGCGGATCGTCACGCTAAGCCCGGTCCCGACCGTCTTGCCGGCCATCCCTTCGAACCGATGGCCGCCCGGCAACCGCACAGACACGCGCGGCTGCCGGATCGGGTCAAACTCCTGGCCTGCCTTGTTCGCCAGAGCGTGAAAGATCCGCTCCCAAGTTCCCATTGTGAGGGCCGGGGCACGTTCGAATACGTACCCCTTGCCCTCGATCTCGAGGATCACTTCGCCCGGCCTGATTGCTTGGATCTCAATCAGGTCGCGCTTGCGCATGAATACCGTTAGCGGCTCTAGGATCGACTCTAGAACCGCATCGACTGGAACGTCTGACATAGCCTGATCTTCTGAGAAAAGGAGCGCCCCGGAAGGGCGCTCCAATCAAAATCACTGACAGCCGACGGCGGAACACAAGTTCGCCGCGTCACCATCGTGCAGCTTTCGGTAACAGTACAGGTAGCCGCTATTCACGGGCTGCGAGTGCGCAATCCCCGAGGACGGATTTCCGATATTCGCCCCATTGCCCCAAACGATTTTAGAACTGCCCCCGTCAGATCCGGATTCTCTCCTCCTTGTCGCCATACGATAGTTTCCTGCGCCGCCCGCCTCTTTTGCAGGCGTCACCCAGCTACCATAGATGGTCGGTCCATCCTCGCGCCGCTGCGCGGAGCGAACGCGATAGCGACACCAGTAGTATTCGGTTGTGTTGATCGTGCCGCTTACGTGCGCGTCCACGAAAGCCGTATCTGGCGGCAGCACCGTGCACGCATTCACCGGCCCTTGCTCAGCTCCAGCACCTACCTCATAGGCAACCGTGGAACCGTCCGGCCTCTGGTAGATCTGCCTCCGCTTCGTCCCAACATATTTCGAGCAGCTGCTGTAACGCACACTCCCGGGGTCCGGAATCTCTTCCGTCTTCTGCAGAACGTACGGGACTTCCGAGGTGCCCGGCCTCACCTGAGCGCCCGACACCTCAAATTCCTCGCCGTCTACTTCAATGTAGACCCGCGTCGCCGGCTTGGACGCTTTTCGCGCGTCATCATGAACCCACCAGGCAATTTCCTGATGGTGCAGGATCGGTTCCGCTCCCTCATCGAGAATGCATTCCGTCACGTACTTCCGCGAGCCCGTGACCTCATGAAAATACCGAAGCGTCCGGAATGACTGCCCAGCCGCCACGTTGTGGATGAAGGTGGTTTCGCACCCCTGGCTCGACACGAGCAGATCGTGCGCCATCTCTTCCACCGGCGCGCATTCCGCGATCGTGACTTGCCCAACTTCCGTTTCAATCAGGCGGCGCGCTCGCGGGACCACCGTCTTCGCATCCATATCAACGATCGGTTCGCAGGCCGCAACGTCGAGCACATGAGGAATCGGGGAGCCCGTATCTTCACATTGGCCGATCGACCGCTCGATCCCATCCTCGTAGTAGACCGCACGATGCTGCGCAAAAGACACGCTATTCGGGACATCATGGCGATAGCCACAGCCGGTCGTGATGTACTCGATCGGCAGCACGTCGTTCTCATCCGGCCGGCAATTGCCAACGACGGTCCGAACCCCGGTCCGGTTCGAGTAAACCAGCTCATAGGCCCGGATCACCGTGCCAGCTTCCATATCGATGATCGCCGCGCAGGACTGCCCGTCCTTGACGATCGGGAACTCCATTTCCTTATCGACCTTGCACTCACCGAAGTACTGCGTGACCCCGTTGTCATCGACGTAGTAGGTCCGGTACATCGGATTGGCGATCATCCGTTGCAGGTCGACAGAGTCATCGCATCCGAGATAAGTCCGCTGAACCGGATAGCGGTTCATCGTGTCGGTACACGTGCCCTCATCGGTGATCTTCCCATCTTGGTAAGTCACGATCCGGCTTTGCGCGATCACGAGGCCCTGATCCTCGAGGATCCGCGGCGAGCACCCGTCAGAGGTTTCGAGCTGGAAGCCCGGCGCCGGCACAACCGTTTCTTTGTCATCGCCCGAGTCCGGATAGTCGATAGGATTGTACCAACCGGCGACGTCGTTTCTCCCGCCGCCACCGGACGTGCTCGACCGGCCGTTCCGGCTTTCCTCCCGGCGCGAATTTTCCTCATCCGCATTCGCTTCCGATCCTTCGGCGTCCTCTGCCTCCGGATCTTCCAGCAGCCGGCGGGCATCCTCTATCAAGGACTCAAGATCGCCCTTCGCCGCGATATCGGTCTCCTCCGTGATCGTCGGGGCTGGCGCCAGAAACGAGCTTTTCAGCGGCGCCCTCAGTCCAGCCCGCCGAAGCTCTTCCTCAACGGTCGCCTCGATCCCGTACCACACGACCTGGCCGAGTGTGCCTTGAGGTGCCGACGTGCCACGACCCCGGCCGATCACCGTGATTTGCTCCAGGAACTCGTTTCCGGGTTCCTTCATCAGCGCGGAGAGCTTCGCCCGAACATCGTCCCCGGTGGACGCCAGATCGAGCGGCGTCACCGTTTTAACGACGGTTTCCGTCTCCGCCCGAGGTGCCGCCGCGTTCCCTTGATTAGCCGACGCCTCTACCCCTTCCCTCCCCGTTTGTTGCGCGCCGGCGGGGACTGTGACCGTCCCCGCTACAGCCAGGACCGCGACGACCGCCGCGTTCACCATCAATTTACGCCTGAGACTTCCTGTCATGTTCTCCCTCACCCTTCCCAATTACCAACTCGTTCCGGCTCCCTGAGCCAAATATCGGTGGCCGGAATAATCTGAATTCGCGATCCCGCGGCGACGGTGGAGATCGGCGCGAGATCAATGAGCTGATCCAAGACCGTTGCCGTGACTTGGCCGAGGTTCTGAGCGAGCGCGGCGCCGCTTGCTTCAGCAATCGGGTTGTCGGACACACCTCCGCCGGCGCCGGCGAGGGCCGAGACGAGCGAGATCGTGATTGCGGAGCCGTAGCGCTCCCAAATCCGGTTATCGACCTCGCCAATCATGCCCGTCCGCGCAACCTGGTCCGCCGTCTGCGCATCGGTTAGGAGGATTGACGCGCCGTTCGGCAGGATCGCCCGCACGCAGGAGCCCGGAAGCCTGGTATCCCCCTGCTTCGCCAACGACTCGTAGTAGCAGATGATCCGCGTGCCCTTCGGCAGCAGCGGAATGCGGCCGTCGGCCCCGAAAATGTGCCGCTCTACGAGCGCGATAAACCGGCCTGGAATTTGGCTGTTGATCGAGTTTTCCAGAACAGCCGTGATGTACCGATCCGCCGTGATCACGCGATACCGATCGACCGGCAGCGTAGAAACATCCTCCGGCAGATCGTCCCGTGAATAATCCTCGTCCTTCAGCCGCCATTCCGGCGCCGGTTCGACTTCGAAATCCGGCTCCGGCAGCGATACCGTACTCACGCGCGGCTGAAGGTTCCGCCGGCGCTCCGCCCTCAACAGCTCCACTTGGAGCCCGCGCAGAACCGGCGCAGGATCTTCAAATTCCGGCGGATCCAGCTCCGGCGGCGGCGGCGGCGGCGGCGGCGGCGGAGGGGGTGGCAACTCCGGCTCATAAGTCATCACCACCGGCGGAGGTGGCGGCTCCGGTTCCGGTTCCGGCTCGGGTTCGGGCGGCGCAGTGAATTCCAGCAGTCCAGCATCAATCTCCGGCACCGGCTGCATCTCGGCAGCCTCGTCGCTCTCGTCCTGGCAACCAGCCAGGACGAAAGCGCAGCTTGCCAGGAGAGCCCGACCGAGCCGGTTCATGCCCCGCCCACCGAGCTATCCGTGCCCGTGGCTCCCTTCGGCGCCGGCGGCCGCTCCGGTTCCCAGTCCACCGGCCGCACGCAAACATATCGCTGCCCATTGCGCAGCGTGAACGAACCCGTGGCCTCAACCACGATCATCGAGCCGCGATATCTGACGTTCTGTGGCGTATCGACCCCATCCACGACCCGGTAAACTGCCGGCAGGTCGGTCACATCCCAGCGATCGCCCCAATCGAAGTAGGTGAATACCCCGTCGCTAAAGACCCGATCCGGCGCGATCGACCGATCACCCCACATCGAGAAACCGAACTGAAGCTTGGTCGGATCGAACGGGATTTCCTCGAGGTAATCCGGGTTGTGCAGTCCGCTCCCCTGCCCGGCCTCACCGGCCTGACTGGCTTCGGTCCCCGGGGCTTGAGCGGCGGCATGCACCGCCTGAATAGCTTCCTGGACCGCCGGTGCGGGCGCCGGCGCACCAACAAACTGAGCCGGCACATGCGGCGGCCGCCGCGCCTGGACGTAGACCACCAGGTCCGAGATATTCCGCGAATTGAAACCCTCGGACCGAACGTAGAACGCATACACGTTCCCGGACGTCCGACCCGTCACAGTCATGCCGGCATCGGCCCCGACATATTGCGGCCACACGATCAAGTGGTTCGGCCGACTTCCGATCTTCACCGAAAACAGCGACGGATCGCCGATCGTCACATCGCTCTCCCCGATCGTCTCCCACTCCGGGAAGACGATCGTTAGGGGCATCGCTTCCCGCACCCGCAGCCGGATCACTTCGCTCGGATCCCATTGCACGGGGTAGACGCCGGCGCCGGCCGGCGCAGCGTCCCAGGCTTCCTGAATGGCGCCGAGCGGAAGGGCCGGATCTCTCTCCAGCTCTCCGAAGTCGCCCATGAGCTGCGCTTCGACCGTCGGCAGCTCTTCCGCGTCGATGATCTCCGCAGCGCTTTGCGCCCCGGCCGACCCGGGCCAGGCGAGCGACAGCCCTGCCACCGCAATAATCCCTAACCTTTTCATTGCGCCTTCTCCGCCAACCCATACCCGACCACTGTCAGTCCGATCGGGTTCAGGTATCGGTCTTCATACGAGACCTCTTGTTCACGGATCGCGACCGTGATCGTCGCGACCAGTGTTCTCCGGCTTTCCGTGATCTCCGTACCGTTCCGGAAGTCCCTCAGCTCGAACTCGATTTGCCACTGCCGCGAGTTGAGCTGGCTGGCCGCCTGGACGTACGCTTGCCGCGTCCATCCGCCTTTCTGAGCCTGCACGTATGGCGAATTCGGATTGTCTTTCCGGACGAGCTGAAGGAAGGGCCCCCACACCGCATCCGAAGACATCCTTTTCACGATATCCCAGCGACTACCTTCGGTTTGCAGGTCGATCGTCTCCCGCTTCTCGACGTAATCGATCAGCAGCTTCTCGATCAGGAGATTCCATCCACGGACGCGAGTGTCGACCGGCTCAACCCTAAGCACCTGGTCCTTTTCGAGCCCCGGCACCAAGACCATCGGCACTATCTCCTTGAGCGGAAATAGATTGACGATGACGCCCGCCAGGATCGCGATCGCCGCGGCCTCGACGACGACCACGACGCCGAGCACCCAGGAGACCCAGCCTTGCCACCGATAGGCATGGCCGGTGTCCCGAGGCGCAGAGGCAGCGGTCAGCTCAGCCATTGACCGTTCCTGTAAAAGGGCTCGCCACAGGCGCATGGAGACGCCGGCAAATCATCCATCCCCGAGCCCGTCGATTTCGGCCACTCGACCGGCGCGCAGGCCCCTAGACCCACAACCGCAATCAGCAAAATCACTCTCAACATCACGGCTCCCTACCTGGTCACCCGGTCCAACATCTGGCCTAGCGCCGATGACCGATCCGCAATCCGCTCAGAGAAGCGGGCCCGGGCAAACGACTTCGCAACGCCGCCGGCAGCCTGCGCGCCTCTCCGCGCCGCCATGAAACCGGCCGCTTTGATTGCTCCAAATCCCCCCATTCCCGCGCCCACGACGGCCGCGGCCGCGCCCGCGCTGCTAGTGGCCCCGGAAAGGTTCGAAGCCAGCTCGGCCGCCTTCAGGTGGAACAAAGCCGAAAGCAGCCCAATCAACACGATCGCGAAATACTCTTTGCTCAGCGCGAATTGGTCCGCGTTGATCGTCAACTCCCCATTCCCGTCGACCGGAAAACCCGCCGTGTAGTACCCCACGATTTGAATCGTGAAGCCCATCGCCACACCGGCGAACACAACCGTTAGAACGCCATTCATCATTATGCGTAAACCTGCGGTTGTAATACCGCGCGTGCGTTGGAACGCTGCGAGCATCACAAGAATTGGCCCGATCGCCGTTACGGCGAGCAGTTTAAACGACCCCTCAACAAGGAATGCGAGGAAGATCATCCAAACGAAGATGTAAGGAATGATCAGGAAGAAAGCGCAAACCATGTTCAAAACCTCGTACCAATTCGAGTCTTCAAACATGGCGCCGCTGACCAGCAACACCTTGTTTATCTCAGTCTCAACGGCCTTAAGCATGCCGCTCATGCTGGCATCGCTCACCTCCGCCTGACTCACCAGCAGTTGCGTGACTCCGCTCATTACCGCCCGCGCCGGCTCGTAAACGTAGGACCAGAACAGTGCTGACGTCTTGACTCCGACACCAACGGCCGCGATCACCAGCATCCGTTCCACGAACTCCATCAGGTCAAATTTTCCGCGTAGCCCCTTCCAACCGAACTCCCACAGGAAGAACAGGCTGACAAAGGCCCAATACACCGTCGTGGCCGGCCCGCTGATCCGATCAAAAGCCGCTCGCGCGAAAGTATTCGCCACCTCGTCAAACTGCCCGAACATCTCGCAAGTAATGCAGTCCATGGCAGTTCTCAGTTGAAGTTCGTCGGATCGTTGAAGTCAGTTGGGTCGTTATTTCCCTGTTGCCACTCGGATGCGCTCGCAGAGCCGGTGAAGGCCACGGGCGCCGTCCGCAACGCCTGAGCTGCCTGAACTTCAACGAGCGAGCCCAGCAGCGACCGGATCGCGATCAGCTCCTCGATCTCTTTGACCTTCAACCGATTAGCAAGGAGCAGCGCTTGCGCCTGGTCCACGGGCCGGGCGGCTTCACGGGCGAGAGATGCAAGCGCGCTAGCGGCTTCGCTCGCAGCCTCACGCTCCGAAAGACCCATAGCGACGCCATTCAACGCCGCCTCTTCCATGAGGGAGTGCCGCCGAGCGCGAACCTCATCGAGCGATTGCGTCGCAAAGGTGCCGGCGCTTGTATCGACCCGGAGCGATTGATTCAGGAAGTCCTTAACACCGCAGATCGATGACAAGTCCGGGACCTGGAAATCGACGCCAAGATTCCAGTCGCCGAAATCCGTCATATTGCAGGCGAGCCTTGCGGCCCCCGCCATGGGTTCCGACACGAAGTCAATCACGTAATCCCCAATATTGCCGAGTTGGATCCGCAGGTTTTGCAGCTCCAGGACCTGACGTTGCAGCTCTTCCAGCTGCTTCGTCGCTTCCGCGAGCTGCTTCACGGCATTGGCATTTGCCGTCGGGTCAAAGACAGTCATCGCCGCGTAGGCGGTGCTGGCGCTCAGCGCGCCAGCACAGAGCGCTCCCGCCACGAACCACGCCCGCCGATCGCGCTCGAGCCGGCGCCAGACCACCCTCACCCGCCTCCGGATCAGGCGGCCTCGAACCCGAGATAGTAACCTAGCCATCTATCGCCCCACTGCCGTTTGAGATCCGTCATCAACTTCACCGGCTCCGTCCCGCTTCGGTACACTTGCAGGTACGGGCCTAGCGGAGTCAGATCGACGTTGAGGATCACCGCCTCCGGCCCTCGCTTCACGAGCACCGAGCGCGGCAAAGCCCGAGCAATCGGGCTGATCCCCTTCACGTATTCCCACTGAGCCTGAGACAGCTCCAAAGCCGCATAGTCTTCCTGCCGGGCATTCGCGTTCGGGAACACGAACCGGGTCGGACACTGGTTCAGAACCGTCTCTGCGATCCCACTACCGAGCATCGCGCCAACGTCCTGGAACACCACATTGACGGAGCCGCGTAGCTTCCGGTGCTCTCGGAAAAGCACCTGGACGTTCTTCCTGAAAATCTCGTCCTCGAGGAGCGGCGCCGTCTCATCGATAAAGACCAGGTGCGGCCGGGCCTCTGCGCGCGCCTTCTGGCGGATCCGGTGCATGATGTACCCTATGAGCGCCGCCGCCTCGCGACCGCGCCCCTCAGCCAGAACGGCCGTCATTTCGAAGGTCACGAGCTGCGACGTATCGAGATCGAGGCTGTCCCTCGCCCCGTTGAACAGCCGGCCGCTGCCCCCCTCTCCGATCCAGCGCTTTAAGCCCTGTCGGACCTTCGAACCGGTATCAAACGAGCTGTCCCACACCGAGTTAAGCGACCGCGCCGACATACGGCGCACGCTGTAAATCTGCTCAACAGCCCGTTGCGCGACTTCCGCGGACTCGTCATCGTCGGCGCCCGCGAGCTGCAACAAGAAATTTTTGAGATAGTCCCGGTTCTCCGGAGTGTCCGCCTGTTGCAGAGGATTGAGCGAAACGCTCTCTCCGTCTGCCGGGTTGATGAACGCTCCTCCGACGGCTTCGGTGAAGATCCGCATACCCTGGAAGCGGTCGAAGGCCACCGCGAACAGGTCCCGATGCCGCAACGCGCCGCCGATCAGATGTTGCCAAAGCGTGGTTTTACCCGCGCCGGCCGGCGCGAAGGTGACACTGTGCGCCAGCTCTTCGGCCCGGTCCGAGATGTGAAGATTGAGGCCGTAAGCACTCCCGGCCGCCGTCTTAAACATCCGGATCGCACCAGGTCCCCAATCGGACCGATCGAGGCCCGCCGGTTCTTCATCGAACCGCAGCAACGAAGCGACGTTCTGGCACGCCAGGTCCCGGCGCCGGATCATCTTGTTGAACCCAGGCAGCCGGCACCGCCACACCCACTCCGCCGCGTCTATTTCGGCATAGGCCCGATGCTGAAAATCCACGAAGACCTTCGTTGCGGCGGTCTTGAGCTCGTCCAATTCATCCAGGCTATCCGCCGTCAGGATCACGTTGAACTGGTAGAAACAGAACCGCTCGCGATCGCTGTTCACCAGCTCCATCGCATCGTCAAACTGCTCACGCTTGGCCGAGCTGGGGATGGGAAACTGCGATTGCGCCTTCTTAAACGGCAACCGCTTGAGCGATGCCCCCTTAGCCTGGCCCTCCACGAGCTGCAAAACCTCCACCGTGCCATTCAGGCACAGCAGCCGCCTCACCAGCTCGCCGCTATCGCTATCGCCCCAACTCGCCACCGAGAGCACGCATGCAAACCGCGCCCGATGTCCGTCGCGGTAGACGATGAGCCCCGGAACGCTATCGGCATCGACATGCGCATAAACCAGCCGCTCCGAGATGTTTTCCGTGTTCGGCTCGACAGGCTGAGCAAAACCATTCACCCGGGCCGCCCACATCGACAGCAGCGGCGACACGGGCCCGTTACCGTTCTCCAGCACCTCCGGCCCGTAGTCGTGAAGCCGCTCGAACAGCAGGTCTTTCAGCTCTTTGAGCCGCTTCTGACCTCCCTTGTCGGCTTTCACCGAAAGGACGATGTAGTGCCGGTTGACATAGACCGTTCGGAAACTCGCGTTCCAACGGTCATGGATCTCCTGGAGCACCGGATGGGCATACTCGCCCTCAGTGTCGACGCTCACCCGCTCACGAACCGATAGAACCTTGATCTTTTCGCCCCTCTCGCAGAGGTCGAAAAGCCAACCGTGACGCTTCAGGTAAAGCGCGCGGATCTCGCCTTCGGTCCGCGATCCGTAGTCCACGCCGCGCAGCCGGATCGTCAGCTCAAGCGAGCCGTCCTTCGTTTCGATCGCATTCCCCACGATCCGATGAAACTGCAAAATATCGGCTAGGCGTTGCTCACGCGGAGCCGGGATCACCATCCTCCGCACCAAGGGACTCAATGCCAGGGATCCGATAACGCCGGCGCCAAGAACGACGCCCGCGAAGCCCGCAACATGAACCCAGGCCGCGGCGGGCTCTTTGAGCGCCGCCGCAAGCACTGAGCCAGATCCGAGGCAACCACCGACCAGTGCGGTGGTTGCCCCGAGAACTGAGGAAAGCCGCCGCTTACGGGGCATACCGGCGCCCCCTCAACGGCCTGAAGGGTACGGACTTGTAGCCCCATCGCATGGACAGCTTGATCAGCCAAACTTCCACGAAATCAGGGTCCCGCTGTGCCAAGCCGATCATTACGGCTTGCGTGCCAAAGAACCCGATGAGCAAAGGCACCGGGTTGAATAGCAGCACAAAGAGGAACACCCCGACGCAGGCCGAAAAAAACGTCGCCAGCTTAGGGGCCATCAGGGGCAATTCTGGATCGGATACAGCGCGAAGAATAACTCCGCTCTCCTCCGTCACGGCGAAACCTCCTCAGCCCGTGATGAAGCTCTTAACAGCCGACCAACTGCCGAGCACCGCCGCAACGATCATCACCGTAATCGCCCACGGCCACGGGATCCGATTCATCAGAGCCAGGCCAAGGCACGCCAGGAACGAGATGCTCGAAAACGCGAGCAGAACGGTGATCACCAGGCTCTCAAGTTTGCTGGTCCTGGAAGTCAGCACCGATTCCAGATCGCCTGTCCCGCCCGCCTCCTGGGCGAGTGCCGGATCAAGCGCAAACAGCGCGAGCACCGCAAAGACGAACATCGCGAGGACCGCGACCGTCGAACTTTTCATAGGGACTCTCCAACCATGTTTAGCTAAACATGGCCGATCATGTACCTACAACGTTAAATAAGTGTTTACCGCAGTACCCATTTACTCCAACGGGAAACTGGAATGCCAAGACAAGACGCAGAAGGCCAAATGCAAAGCATCACCCTGCAACTGCGCGCCAGCAGCATGACCGACCTCGAAATGTTCCTGGTCGGCAAGCGCAACCCGGAGGGCAAGCGCATAACCAAACGCGCCGTTTTCCAGTATCTTTTGGACAATTTTCTAAAAGACGACGCTTTGAAAGACGCGTTTCTTGCGACGCCCTCCAAGGAATACGACTAGCCCGTGTCTACAAATCTGATCCGGAAAACCTACAGGATTCCCGCGAGGCTTAGGGCCCACGTACCGGCTTTGGGTATGGGGCTCTACCTCTTCGAATGCTCTTGGGAGATCCCGCCGAGGCCGGAAGGGCCCTGGATGAAAATCGACCTCCGGCACACGCCGGCCGAGCTGGACCGCATCGAAGAGCTTCGCCGCATCGCGGGCGCCAGGTCGAGGAACGATATCATCTTAGCCGCCCTCACCCTCGCAACGCGGTCCGTTATTCGACCGGCCGGGAATCCCGGCCGACTTTCCGAGCCCTATTCCGTGAGCACCGTCACGCGGTAAGTTGCGATAACCTTCTTTTCCTGCATGAACGGGCCCCATCGGAAATTCACTTCGTCAACCGCTCCGTCTTCAAGCGGCAGTTCCGCCGTTGCTCTTGTAAGCGCAAGCAGGCTATTCGGTGCGCCGCTAAGAATTACCTTGATGCCCTCGCCCTGAACGACAGCTCGCATTCCGAGCTTCTGAGGGGCACCGTCGACAAAGATTTCATCACCCGCACGGCAGGTTTCAGCGCCCGGACACTGCAAGGTAAAGGTGTCGGTCACCTCGCCTTCAGACAGCCGCTCAATCTTCACTTGGAAGTCGGAGGCAGCCGCCGCGGTTCCCGCGAACAGCGCCAGTGCAGCCCCCGTGATCAACGGCCATTTCGTCATGGTCATCTCGCTTTGTCCTTCCTGGATCTCGGCTACCTATCCGTTAAAATCTTAAACGAAAAGTAACTGTTGAGCTTCCCGGCCTTTCGGCCGGTCGGGCTCTGCTTCGCTAAGCGCTCCCGCGCTAAGCTTCGTCGTGCCGCCACGGCGTCACGCCCCATTGCGGGCCACGATCCCTAAGCCATTCCTAAGGGGCGCCGCCCCTCGCGCCGGGAAGCATCGGCCGCCCACCTTCCTACGCCGCTACGCGGCTTCGTGCAGGCGGTTCCCCGCGCCGACGCTCCCCTTTGCTACCCCCGGCCTCGCCGGCGGGCAGGGGTTCAGGCGAGCCCGAACCCAAATTTGAGGGGTCGCTAGGTCGCTAGGTTGATATTGACATAGGTACATAGGTAGATATTAACCTAGGTCCATATCTCACAAGCAGGAGGTTAGAGAGATGATCAATGAAATCCGGATCCTTGGGCGCCTTGGCAAAGACGCCACCATTCGCAGCACCCAGGCCGGCGACAAGGTGGCGACCTTTTCAGTCGCGACCTGGGAGAAGTGGAAGAACGATGAAGGCGAATGGCAGGAAGCGACCGAATGGCACACCGTCGTTACCTTCCAGCCCGGCCTTGTCTCAATGCTGGAGCGTCACGGCCGCAAGGGGCGGCTGGTCGCAGTCGGCGGGAAGATGACCTACCGCACCTTTGAACACGACGGCATCAACCGGGTCGCCGCCGAGATCAAGGTGACCGGCGACGGATATATCCGCTTCGTTGACCGGCTCGAGGAAACCCAGGAATAGCACCGCAGCGCCCCCGTGCGCGGGGGCATCACCTCCTTGCGACCTAGGTTGATATTAATCTAGGTCGCAATTTCGATATCCAAATATCTCGATATCCCGATATCACCCTAAAGGCTCCCCGCCATGAAAACCCGCGAAGATTGGTTGAACCACCTTGCCGAACTCATGTCCCCTTGGTTCGACAACCTCGATTGCCCGCTGCCCCGAATCCGCATCGCGATCGGATTCCCCTCGACCGGCCGACGCGGCCGGAGGATTGGCGAGTGCTGGGACGGCAGAGCTAGCGAGGATGGTACCTTCGAAATCCTGATCCGGCCCGATCAGGCGGACCCGCTCGAAGTTGCGGCCATCCTGGCCCATGAGCTGGTTCATGCCGCCGTAGGGCTTGAGGCCGGACACAAAGCCCCCTTCAGATCCGTCGCGCTCGCGATCGGACTTCAAGGGCCGATGAGATCGACAACGCCGGGGCCGGGCTTCATTGAGGCCGTGCGGCCCATGCTGGAGGAAGTCGGCCCGCTGCCCCATGCCCGTCTCGGCATCGGCGCCAGCACCGGGCCGAAGAAACAGACAACCCGCATGCTCAAGGCCGAATGCCGGGATTGCGGTTACACCGTCCGCGTTGCTAGGAAATGGCTTGAGGAAGTCGGGGCACCGCACTGCCCGGCCCACGGCGAGATGACCGCCGAGATTCCCGAGGATGAAGAAGGGGAGGGGGAAGCGGAATAGCAACATATCCCGATTGCGACCTAGGTTGATATTAATCTAGGTCGCTATATTACTTGCATGATAGTATGATAGCGACGGTATACCAGGGAGACACCCGGAATGGCCTCAATTGTCGGATTTATCAGCCAGAAGGGAGGGGTGGGCAAATCGACCCTTGCCCGTGGCCTCTCTCGCGAAGGCGCCGCCAACGGGCTGAGCGTAAAGCTGGCTGACCTCGACACGCAGCAAAGCACTTCGACCAACTGGCACGCCCGCCGCCTGGATGCGGGCATTGAACCCCGCTTCTCGGTCGAGATCTTCAAGACCGCGAAGCAAGCCCTTTCCGAAGCGGATCGCTACGACCTTCTCGTGATCGACGGGCCGGCACGTGCGAGCGCCGCCACCTTGGAAATCGCCCGGGAGGCCGCGTTGATCGTCCAGCCGAGCGGAACCGGCCTCGATGACCTACTCCCCGCGATCCTCACATTCCACGAGCTCGTTCGCGAAGGGATCCCGAGAAACCGGCTTGTCTTCGCCCTATGCCGAACCGGGACGGACGCAGAAGAAGCCGACGCCCGAGCGTACATTGAGCAGGCCGGTTATACCGCCCTGCGGGGATCCTTGCCGGAACGGCCTGCCTATCGGCAGGCATCAAACGCCGGCTTCACAGTGACCGAAACCCGGTTCCCCCAGCTCAACAAAAGGGCTGATGAACTCCTGCAATCGATGGTGGATAGGTTCGATGGCGCAATTTAAGAAGGCCGGTAGCCGGCTCCCCCCGCCCCCGTCGCCGGATCAGGCTCCGCAAAACCTCAAGGCTCCCGAAACCGCGCCCCTGGCCCCGGAAACGGCGCCGGAGGAATCGCCGCGAGCGCAGCGCAAGAAGAAAGCCGAGAAGGTGAAGCGGCCCGGCCGGCCGCTCTACCTGACCGACGTACCGGAATCCGTACATCGGCAGATCCGGATGCAGATTGCCAACGACCCGGATTTGACAGCCCGCGTCATCGTCCTCCGCGCCCTCAAAAACGCCGGGTTCGATATCGATGAAGCGGAACTGACCAACCGACGCCGGGAATAGGCCGGAGTCCACTCACCCTCTCCAAATACCCCCGCCGGAGGCAGCGCGGCCAGGATGGCCGCGCTTCATCTTGGAGGCGCAATGAGCAACCCACTTTCGAGCATCGAATACGCGGGCAAGCCACTGTCCGACTGTTCCCGCGAAGACCTGTTGTCGCTTGTTGTCGAGCTGCTGGAGATCAACGCCGATCTATCCAGCCGAAACGATGCCCTGCAGCACGGTTATTGCTCCGGTTATCGACGCCGGCCGGCGCCGGCGCCTAGCCCTTCGTCTGAAGGAGGGTAGGGCTCTCCGGCCTGTCGGCCGATCGAGGTTCCGCCCACCCAGGCAAATGCGAAAGGGCCGCGCGGCGTAAGCTGCGCGGCCCTTTCAGCTCAATCGGTTCACTGTCTGACTACCCAATAGATTATCACGCTATCGCCTGCAATCAAGGGCCGCCGAGGCCCGCCGGAAGGCGCCGGCTCCCGCCGGCGGAAGGGGGAGGGGAGGGGGCGGCTAAAGCCGCCCCCTCCGTCCTCAACCCCGGAGCGGCTGCCGTCCCGTAAGCCTCAGATCGGGCTCCCTCAGGACCGTTCCAGTCCTATCGCTGGGTTCCCTCAGAACCTCCCCGGCCCGCTCATGGGGCTCCGTCAGCATCTTGCCCGGCTGCTCATGCGGCTCCGTTAGGGTTTGCTTTGGCGGCTCTGTGCCGAATAGTTCATCGAGAGTCATGTTGACCTCCATGCAGTTCCGTGCGGACCATTCCGCTACGGGCCTTTTGGCAAGAGTATTTATCATCGGGGCATCAAAACCCGGTCGCGCGAGGCTCCCCGGCCTGCCGGCCGGTCGGGCTCTGCTCCGCTAAGCGCTCCCGCGCTAAGCTCCGTCGTGCCGCCACGGCGTCACGCCCCATCCGGGCCACGATCCCTAAGCCGACGAAGGGGAGGGGACCAGGTTCCTCAATCGCTTCGCCGGCGCCGGCCGGATTTCCTCAACCTAATCGCTTCCACCAGGTCGAGCCGCCGC
>Ga0310834_100745_pt1 | contig 28451 bp, 26 predicted proteins | sample SM_ome_2_FD_201314 | JGI IMG/M metagenome (GOLD analysis project Ga0310834, IMG submission 201314) | Sorghum-adapted microbial communities enriched on stacked mutant (SM) sorghum from Joint BioEnergy Institute, Emeryville, California... ... | reverse complement strand
ATGTAGTTGTGGTTGAGCATCCGGGCCTCTTCCTGGGCCAGGACCACCACTCGCCGGGCTCGGTCGGTGAACCGCTCGAACATCCCTCGCTCCTCACCGCGACGGTCGCCCGCCGCGTCGCACCGCCTGGCCTCCCTACTCCCGGGAGGCACTGGCCTTGGCTGCCAACTCTATCGCCGAGCTGGCCCCACCTGGCGGGCCGCACACGGTCAGGCACTACGCGCACAGCGTAATCCCGGTCATCCCGGGCGCACGTCCCGTCACATCCCACCTGGTGGGCCACGCGCTCACCGCAGGTGCCAATAGGAATAGCAGTCACGGGTGACAGCCACGGTGGCGCCGACTAAACACATCCAACGCCCGGGTGGGCATCACGCTTCCGCGCTCGACGAGTGCGTGCATCACAGTGTGCGTGCATCACATCCGGGTCGACGTGTGCAATCTGCACATGGCTGATTGAGAAGAGAAATTTGATGCAACAAGCTTTCATCCGGTGCGACTTTCACGACTCCGGCCCATCGATAGCGGCAATCGGGCCCTTGTCGTCTGCACCAATCCAGGTGCGCCTTGTTCGGCGCGAACGCATCTTCGGTGCCCTCGGCCGCGCCAAGTGCGACACGCATCCGTACGCAATCTTCGTTTGTCGTGGGCGTGATTCACGGCGTCGGCTTGGCAATTCATGGCGATGGTTGCTATTGTACGGCCGTCCCCCCGAATATCGCCGCCACGGAGGACCAATGGCAAAAACAACAATCGTGCAGCTGGTCGATGATCTTGACGGGTCGGAGGCCCACGAGACCGTCCGGTTCGGCTTGGACGGGCAGATGTACGAGATCGACCTGTCAAACAAGAATGCCGCCAAGCTGCGTGCCGCCCTTCAGCCCTACGTCGAGCACGGCACCCGGATCTCGGGCCGCGCCGCCTCGGGCCGGGGCAGCTCCCGCCGCCCGGCCGTCTCCGAGCGGGAGCAGAACAAGGCGATTCGAGCCTGGGCCATACGTAAGGGTTACGATGTCGCGCCCCGCGGGCGCATCCGGGCCGAGATCATCGAGCAGTACCACCGTGAGGCCGGCCGCTGAGGCGAGCCGGGCTCGACCCAGTACGAGGCCAGTAAGGCCGCACCCGGTGTCGCGGGTGGCTTCCCGCCGACCCGGGGTGGGGCGATGACCGATCCTCGCTCATCCACTGATCGATCCCATCCGGTGCCCGCCGGGTGGGATCGATCATTTTGACTCCCTGGTCGACCCGCTGTCCTGTCCACTGTGGCTGTCCGGGTTGACGGGATTGGGAATGGCGCCGCCGAACCGCCGGTCGCGTTGCGCGTAGAGTTCGCACGCGTACCACAGGTGACGCCGGTCGAAGTCGGGCCAGAGTGTGTCGAGGAACACGAACTCGGCGTACGCGGACTGCCAGAGGAGGAAGTTCGACGTGCGCTGTTCACCCGAGGGACGCAGGAACAGGTCCACCGGCGGTATCTCGGGGTGGTAGAGGTAACGCGCGAAGAGCTTCTCGTCGACCCGGTCCGGGCTGATCTTTCCGGCCGCGACGTCGCGGGCAATTGCCGCGGCCGCGTCGGCGATCTCCGCTTGCCCTCCGTAGTTGACGCAGAACTGAAGCGTGATGGTCGTGTTGTGGGCCGACATCTCCTCGGCCGTGCGGAGCTCCTTGATGACGCTCTTCCACAATCGGCCCGCCCGCCCGGACCAGACCACCCGGACGCCGAGCTCGATGAGCTGGTCGCGCCGCCGCCGGATGACGTCGCGGTTGAACCCCATGAGGAAGCGCACCTCGTCCGGCGAGCGCTTCCAGTTCTCGGTGGAGAACGCGTACGCCGACAGGTAGGGGATGCCGAGCTCGATCGCCCCTTCGATCGTGTCGAAGAGCGAGTACTCGCCCGCCTCGTGACCCTTGGTGCGCGGCAGCCCCCGCTGCTTCGCCCACCGACCGTTGCCGTCCATGACGATGGCCACGTGGCGTGGGATCGACTCGGGCGGGAGAGCGGGCGGGCGCGCGCCGGACGGGTGGGGCGAGGGCGGCCGGACCGGACGCGTCTGGGCGGACCCGGCCGTCCGGGTCGGTGCGGTCTGGGGCGTGCGCCCACGCGGGGACATCATGATCGTGCTCCGTCCGGAATGAGGTACAGGGTCGCTACCGTGCGTGATCACGTGGACCGGTCGACCAACGGCAGCGAGCGTAACCCGCGCTCCAGGTGCCACTGCAGGTGCGCCGCGACGAGGCCGCTGCACTCCCGGCGGTGCGCCGGGTCGCTGGCGTCGGCGGTGCGCCAGTCGCCGGTCACGAGAGCGACCATGAGGTCGAGCGTCGCGGGGGCCGGGTGGGTGGCGCCGGGCGGCCGGCAGTCGCCGCAGACCGTGCCACCGGCCGGGACCGAGAAGGCGCCGTGCCGGCCCGGGGTGCCGCAGACGGCGCACTCGCGCAGGGCCGGCGCCCAGCCGGCGTTGGCCATCACGCGCAGCAGGTACGCGTCCAGCACGAGCGTGCTCGCGTGCTCCGCGGCCGACAGCGCGCGCAGGGCGCCGAGCGTCAGCTGGAACAGCCGCAGGGCGGGCTCGTGCTCGACCGGGGTCAACCGCTCGGCGGTCTCCGCGATCGCGCTGGCCGCCGTGTAGCGCGGGTAGTCGCGGGCCAGGGTCTTGCCGTAGAGCTCGATGCTCTCCGCCTGGCGGATCGTGTGCAGGCCGCGGGCGTGGTTGCCGAGCTCGCCGGCGATCTGGACGTCCACGTGGCCGAACGGCTCCAGCCGCGCCCCGAACCGGGACTGGGTGCGCCGGACCCCCTTCGCGGCGGCGCGGACCCGCCCGTGCCGCCGGGTGAGCATCGTGATGATCCGGTCGGACTCTCCGAGCTTCTGCACCCGCAGCACCACGGCGTCGTCGCGGTAGAGAGGAAGCCGTACGGGCACCCGATCATTCTGCCCCGCCCACCCGCGCTCCCCGGCTCAGCGCGGCCGACTCCGCGCGGGCTCGTCGGGGCCGGCGCGGGCGGACCGGCGCGGTGGTCAGAAGCCGAGCTTGCGCAGCTGGCGCGGGTCGCGCTGCCACTCCTTGGCCACGCGGACGTGCAGGTCCAGGTAGACCCGGCGGCCCAGCAGCGCCTCGATCCCGGCCCGGGCCCGGGTGCCGACGTCGCGGAGGCGGGCGCCGCCGGCGCCGATGACGATGGCCTTCTGGCTGGGGCGCTCGACGTAGATGTTGGCGTAGATCTTCATCAGGTCGGGGCGTCCCTCGGCGGGGAACATCTCCTCGACCACGACGGCGATGGAGTGGGGGAGCTCGTCGCGGACGCCCTCGAGCGCGGCCTCACGGATCAGCTCGGCGATCATGACCTGTTCCGGCTCGTCGGTGATCATGTCGTCCGGGTAGAGCTGCGGCGAGGGCGGCAGGTGGCGCGCCACCACGTCCACCAGGACGTCGAGCTGGTGGCCGGTGAGCGCCGAGACCGGTACGACGTCGGCGAAGTCACCCAGCCGGGACACGGCGAGCAGCTGCTCGGCCAGGCGGGCGGGCGAGACGAGGTCGGTCTTGGTCACCACCGCGACCAGGGCGGCCCGCAGCGAGGCGATCTCCCCGGCGATGAACCGGTCGCCCGGACCGACCCGCTCGTCGGCCGGGATGCACAGCCCGATGACGTCGACCTCGCTCCACGTCTCCCGGACGAGGTCGTTGAGGCGCTTGCCCAGTAGCGTCTTCGGCTTGTGCAGGCCGGGGGTGTCGACGAGGACGATCTGGGCGTCGGGCCGGTGCAGGACGCCGCGCACCACGTGCCGGGTCGTCTGCGGTCGGCTGCTGGTGATGGCGATCTTCTGGCCGACCAGCGCGTTCATCAGCGTGGACTTGCCCGCGTTGGGGCGGCCCACGAAACAGACGAAGCCGGCCCGGAACTCGCCGTCGCCCCCGGTCCGCCCGTCCCCGCCCGCTCCGCGCGGCTGGTCGTCCGGCGGCTGGTTCGCCCCTGACGGCGTGTCCTGGCTGGCCCGGCTGGTCCGTCCGCTCCTCGTGCTCACGGCCCCACCAGCGTGCCGAACGGGGTGCCGTCGGGCCGGGCGGCGTAGACCGGCGCCTGTGCGGACAGGTCCCGGACGGCGGCGTACCCGGCCGTGTCGACCGTGGACGCCTCGGTGACGACCGCGGCCGCCTCCAGGGTGCGGGCGCCCGCGGTGACCGCCATGGCGACGGCGACCTGCAGGGCCGAGAGCGTCAGCGACGGCAGCGCGACGGTGGCGGCGGCGTACGTCCGGCCATCCTGGTCGCGCACGGCCGCGCCCTCCAGCGCCCCGATCCGGGCGCGGGCGGCCCGGGCGAGCGTCACCAGCTTGGCGTCCTCGGCGTCCAGGGCGGTCTCAGGCAACGCGCTGTCAGGCATCGGCGGTCTGTCTCTCCTCGCGGTGCACGTCGGCCAGGCCGTTGGGGTGGGCGCCGTCCGGGGCCACGCGCTGCCGGGTGACCAGCACGGCGTCGATCCGGTTGCGGCGACCCGTGGTGCCCTCGGCTTCCAGGATGAGGCCGCCCACGGTCGCGGTCGCGCCCGGGATGGGCACCCGGCCGAGCGCCTGGGCGAGCAGGCCGGCCACCGTCTCCACATCCTCGGTGTGCAGCTCCACGCCGAACAGCTCCCCGAGGTCCTCCACGGGGAGGCGGGCACTGACCCGGACACGGTCGGCGTCCAGGCGCTCCACCGGCGGCCGTTCGACGTCGTACTCGTCGGTGATCTCACCCACGATCTCCTCGAGGATGTCCTCGATCGTGACGAGCCCGGCCGTGCCACCGTACTCGTCGACGACGATCGCGATGTGGGTCCGGGCTGCCTGCATCTCGCGCAGCAGCTCGTCCACGTGCTTCGACTCGGGGACGTAGGTGGCGGGTCGCATCACCGAGCGGACCGGGATGTCCTCGCCCTCGACCCGGGTGCGCCGGACCAGGTCCTTGAGGTACACGATCCCGAGCACGTCGTCGACCGTCTCGCCGATCACCGGCAGCCGGGAGAAGCCGGAGCGGAGCGCGAGCGACAGCGCCTCGCCGGCCGGCTGGTCGGCCTCGACCCACAGCATCTCCGTGCGCGGCACCATCACCTCCCGGGCGATGGCCTTCCCCAGGGCCAGCACGGAGTGGATCATGTCGCGCTCGTCGTGCTCGACGACGCCACGCTGCTCGGCCAGGTCGACCAGCTCGCGCAGCTCGACCTGGGTGGCGAACGGGCCCTCCTTGAAGCCCTTGCCCGGGGTGACCGCGTTGCCGATCTGGATGAGCAGCGTCGCGAGCGGGCCGAGCGCCCGGCCGAGCCGGTGCACGAGCGGCGCCACCACCCGGCCCACGGTGTAGGCGTGCTGGCGGCCGATGGTGCGCGGTCCGACGCCCACCACGACGAAGCTCACGATCGCCATCGAGACGGAGGTGACGAGGACGGCGAGCCAGCCGGTGTCGATCGCCGTGATGAGCACCAGCGCGACCAGGGTGGTGGCGGTGAGCTCACAGATGAGTCGGAGCAGGAGCAGCAGGTTCGTGTAACGTGGCGGATCGGCGGCGATCGCCTGTAACGCACGAGCCCCGCGAACTCCCTCCCGGTGCAGCTCGGCCGCCCGGGCCGGGGACACCGCCGACACCGCGGCATCGGACATGGCGAACAGCCCGGCCAGTACCACCAGTCCGGCGGCAATGAGAAGCAGGGAGGTGGTGTGCACGGTTGCGTCCAGCGTCAGGTGCGTCTAGAGGCCCGCCAGCCGTCCAGCAGCTTGGCCTGCAACGCGAACATCTCCCGCTCGTCCTCGGGTTCCGCGTGGTCGTAACCGAGCAGGTGCAGCACCCCGTGCACGGTGAGCATGTGCAGCTCGTCCTCGGTCGAGTGGCCGACGTCGCGGGCCTGCTTCTCGGCGACCTCGGGGCAGAGGACGACGTCGCCGAGCAGGGTCGGTTCGCCGCCGGCGATGTCGTGCGGGCCGGTGTCGATCGTGCCTTCCTCCATAGGGAAGGCGAGGACGTCGGTCGGCCCCTCGCCGCCCATCCAGCGGTGGTTCAGCTCGGCCATGTAGGGGACGTCCACCAGCAGGATGGAGAGTTCGGCCAAGGGGTTGACGCCCATTTCGTCCAAGGCGTACCGGGCGCAGTCGAGGATCGCGTCGGTGTCGACCTCGGCGCCGGATTCATTGGCGATTTCGATGGACATGGGTGCCACTTTCCGTGAGGCTAGCGGCGGCGACTGCCGCGTCCGGGAGGCCCGGGATGGGCGCCCCGACCGGGGACGGCCCTGATGCTGGCCTGGCTCGCCGCCTGGGCCTCCTGGGCGGCGTCCCAGCGGGCGTATGCGTCGACGATGTCGCTCACCAGGCGGTGTCGCACGACGTCGGCGCTGGTCAGCATGGCGAAGTGGATGTCCTCGACGTCGGCGAGGATCTCGCGGACCTCGCGCAGGCCGCTGCGACTCCCCCCGGGGAGGTCGACCTGCGTGATGTCACCTGTCACGACGATCTTGGAACCGAAGCCGAGCCGGGTGAGGAACATCTTCATCTGCTCGGGCGTCGTGTTCTGCGCCTCGTCGAGAATGATGAATGCGTCGTTGAGCGTACGGCCGCGCATGTAGGCCAGGGGGGCGACCTCGATCGTGCCGTTGGCCATCAGGCGCGGGATCGAGTCCGGATCGACCATGTCGTGCAGCGCGTCGTACAGCGGCCGCAGGTAGGGGTCGATCTTCTCGAAGAGGGTGCCGGGCAGGAATCCGAGGCGCTCGCCCGCCTCCACGGCCGGGCGGGTGAGGATGATGCGGTTGACCTGCTTGGCCTGCAGCGCCTGCACCGCCTTGGCCATGGCGAGGTAGGTCTTGCCCGTGCCGGCGGGCCCGATGCCGAAGACCACGGTGTGCTTGTCGATCGCGTCCACGTACCGCTTCTGACCCAGGGTCTTGGGACGGATCGTCCGGCCGCGCCGGGACAGGATGTTGAGGGTGAACACCTCGGCCGGCCGCTCGGCCACGCCCTGCTCGATCATGCCGACCGTGCGCCGGACCGCGTCGGAGGTGAGCGTCTCGCCCCGCTGGACCAGTTCGATCAGCTCGGCGAAGATCCGTTCGGCGGTGGCGTTGTCGGCGGGGTCGCCCGAGATGGTGATCTCGTTGCCTCGGACGTGGATGTCGCTGCGTACGGTGCGCTCGATGAGCTTGAGGATCTCGTCGTGCGAGCCGAGCAGACGCACCATGTGCTGCGGGTCCGCGACGGTGATCTTGGTCTGCACGCGCGCGGGGGCGCTGGTCGTCTCCGCGGCGTTCGATGAACTACCGGTCATAGGTCGGCCGTAAACGGCCTGGGACCACATCCTTCCCTGTCGTGGACAACCCGCAGGACCCAATCCTATCCGGGAACGGCCCTCCTGGGCGGTGACGTTTCGCTTGGACATATCGCCCATTTGGGAGAAATATCCCCAAGTCAGACAGCTCAGCGGATGTGGCGAAGCCACCAGCGTTGCCAGGGCGTCTCGACCGCGCGCGGGTGGTACGCCGCCCGGACCCAGGCCACCGCGCCGGCCGGGGTCAGGCCGTCCAGGACCGCGAGGGCAGCCAGCGCGGTTCCCGTCCGACCGATCCCCCCACGGCAGGCCACCTCGACCCGGGCCCCCGCATACGCGCGTTGGTGCGCCCGCCGCAGGGCGGCCACCGCCGCGTCGCGGTCCAGCGGAAGCCAGAAGTCCGGCCAGCGGATGGTCTCGTACGGCCAGGCGGGCACTGGCCCGGACCCGAGCAGGAGCGCATGGTCCGCCGGGCTGACGGCCAGGTCGGCCCGGCGCCGGCCACGCACCCGCGCCCCGGCGGGGAGCGTCACCACGCCCGGACCGTCCCACGCGGCCGGCACGGTGCCACCCGACATCGCCCCGGATTGGTGTGCGCTGGCCGGGCCTCAGCCCGGGGGCCAGGTGATGGCCCGGCCGCCGAGGACGTGGCAGTGCACGTGGAAGACGGTCTGCCCGGCGTCGGGGCCGGTGTTGAAGACCAGCCGGTACCCGGACTCGGCCACCCCCTCCTGCCGGGCCACGGCGGCCGCCGCGGCGAGCACGGCCCCGGCCAGAGCGGGGTCGGCCTCGGCCAGGGAGGCCACGTCCGGGTAGTGAGCCTTCGGGATCACGACGACGTGGGTCGGCGCCTGCGGGTTGATGTCGCGGAACGCCAGGATCTCATCCGTCTCGTAGACAACCGTCGACGGAAGCTCCTTCGCCACGATCCGGCAGAAGATGCAGTCGGAGGTCACGGCCGCATCGTACGGGCTGCCCGCGTTCGTCCCAACCGCCGAAGCGTCCGGCGTTCGCACCCGCTCGGTCCGGTCACCAGCGGCCGAGGCGGACGGAGAGGACCGCGATGGCCGCCGGACCGGCGGTCGAGGTCCGCAGCACCTGCGGCCCGAGCCGTACGGCCTGCGCCCCCGCGCCGGCGAAGGCCTCCAGCTCCTCGGGGGTGATCCCGCCCTCGGGGCCGACGACCAGCAGGATCTCGCCGTGGTCGGGGAGCGGCACCGACGACAGGGCGACGGTCGCCTCCTCGTGCAGCACGAACGTCGCCCGACCGACCAGGTCCCGGGTCGAGGCCATCGGTTCCACGACCGGCACCCGGGCCCGGCGGGCCTGCTTGGCCGCCTCGCGGGCGGTCGCCACCCAGCGCTGGTGGGGCCGGGGCGAGGTCCACCGGGCCACCGACCGAGCGGCCGCCCACGGCACGATCGCGTCGACGCCGACCTCGGTCATGGCCTGCACCGCCAGCTCGCCGCGGTCGCCCTTCGCGATCCCCTGCGCCACGACGATGCGCGGCGTCGGGGCCGGCTCGACTCTCCGCTCGCCGAGCGCCACGGTGAGCGTGCCCCGGCCGACGGCGGTCACCCGGCCGCGGGCGAGGGTGCCCCGGCCGTCGCCCACGAGCAGCGACTCGCCGACCCGCATGCGGGCCACGGTGGCCGCGTGGTGTCCCTCCGGTCCGTCGAGGACGAGCTGATCGTCGTCGGGAAGGGCGTCGACGAGGAACAGGGCGTCGCTCATGTCCGCCGACGCCTTCCCGCGTACGCGGCGTCGCTACGGCGCCGGCCCGGGCCCCCGGGGTTCACCCCTGGCCGTTGAAGGCGTCGCGGATGGCCGAGAAGAAACCGCCCTTCTGCCGGGAGATCTCGGCCACCTCCTCGCCCCGGAGCCGGGCGAACTCGCGCAGCAGCCGCTCCTCCTCGGAGGTGAGCTTCGTCGGCGTCCGCACGTCGAGGTGCACGTGCAGGTCGCCGCGCCCGTTGCCCCGCAGGTGCGGCACACCCTTGCCGCGGAGGCGGACGACGGCCCCCGGCTGCGTCCCGGGGCGGACGTCCACCGTCTCCTCGCTGTCGAGGGTCTTGATGGTGATCCGCGTGCCCAGGGCGGCCGCGGTCATCGGCACGGTGACCCGGCAGTGCAGGTCGTCACCCTTGCGGGAGAAGATGTCGTGCGGCCGCTCATGGATCTCGACGTAGAGGTCTCCGGCCGGGCCACCGCCGGGGCCCACCTCGCCCTGGCCGGCCAGCCGGATCCGCATCCCGTCCTCGACCCCGGCCGGGATCTTCACGGTGAGGTTGCGCCGCGCCCGGACCCGACCGTCGCCGCCGCACTTCGGGCAGGGGTGGGGGATCAGCGTGCCGTAGCCCTGGCAGTTCGGGCACGGCCGCGACGAGACCACCTGGCCCAGGAAGGTGCGCTGCACCGTCTGGATCTCGCCCCGCCCGCCGCACGTGTCACAGGTCATGGTGTGCGTGCCCGGGGCCGTGCCGGCGCCCTCGCAGGTCTGGCACAGGACGGCGGTGTCGACGCTGATGGGCGCCTCCACCCCGAACGCCGTCTCGTGCAGGTCGAGCTCCAGCCGCAGGATGGCGTCCGACCCGGCCCGCGTGCGCGAGCGTGGCCCGCGCGGCGCCGCGTTGCCGAAGAAGGCGTCCATGATGTCCTGGAAGCCCACGAACGGGCCGGCGCCCGCCGGGCCGGCGCCCCCACCCGGAGCGAGCGGGTCCCCGCCGAGGTCGACGATCTCGCGCTTCTTGGGGTCGCTGAGGACCTCGTAGGCGGCGTTGATCTCCTTGAGCTTCTCGTGGGCCTCGGGGTCCGGGTTGACGTCCGGGTGGAGCTGCCGGGCCAACCGGCGGTAGGCCCGTTTGATCTCATCTGCGGAGGCGTCCCGGCGTACCCCCAGGATCGCGTAGTAGTCCTTGGCCACCTGCGTTCTCATGTCCCCTCGCTCGACCCAACGATCGTCTCAGTCAACGACCGGGGTCAGCTTCGCGCTCGCTCACTGACAGGCTGTCCGCCCTCACGCTTGTTCCCCGCCGTCGACCTACTGGGCCAGCACGTCACCGACGTAGCGCGCCACGGTGCGGACGGCGGCGATGGTCGCGGGGTAGTCCATCCGGGTCGGCCCGAGCACGCCGAGACCACCGACGACGGTGTTCCCCGGACCGTAGCCCGTGGTCACCACGGAGGTAGCCCGCAGGTCCTCGAACTCATTCTCGTCGCCGATGCACACCCGGGTGAGGTCGGCGTCGTTCTGGCCGGCCCGCTCCACCTGGCCGAACAGCTTGAGCAGGATGACCTCCTCCTCCAGCGCCTCCAGGATCGGACGCAGGGTTCCGGCGAAGTCCATGGACGAGTTGCGGGTGAGGTTGGCCGTTCCGGCCAGCGCGACGCGCTCGTCGGGTCGCTCGGTGAGCGTCTCCAGCAGGACGCTCGACAGGGCCGACAGGGGACCGCGCAGCTCCGGGCGCGCGTGCTCGCACATGTCGAGGATCGGCGTGGTGGTGTCCACGAAGAACAGCCCGACCAGCGTGTCGTTGAGGAGCTGGCGCGCGTCGTTGACCAGCTCGGTGTCGATCGGCGCGGGGAGGTCCACGAGACGCTGCTCCACCCGGCCGGTGTCGGCGATCAGCACGAGCATGATCCGCGTGGCGGAGATCGGGACCAGCTCGAGGTGCCGCACCTTGCTCCGGGACAGGCTCGGGTACTGCACCACCGCCACCTGCTGGGTCAGCTGGGCGAGCAGGCGCACCGCACGGTGGACGACGTCGTCGAGGTCAACCGCGCCGGCCAGGAAGCGCTCGATCGCCCGGCGCTCGGCCGCCGACAGCGGCTTGATGCGGGACAGCCGGTCGACGAAGAGGCGGTATCCCTTGTTGGTGGGCACCCGGCCCGCGCTGGTGTGCGGCTGGCAGAGGTACCCCTCCTCCTCGAGCACCGCCATGTCGTTGCGCACGGTCGCGGGCGACACGCCGAGCTTGTGTCGCTCGACCAGCGCCTTGCTGCCGACGGGCTCCCGGGTCGCGACGTAGTCCTCAACGATGACGCGCAACACCTCGAGCTTGCGATCATCGAGAGCCACGCGATCACCGTCCTGTCCGTTGATCGTGCACCACTAGCCGTGCCTGGCACTCCTGCACGGTGAGTGCCAGTTTACGTCGGTCCGTGCGTGGGCGCGACGGTCGCGCGCCGGGGCTGTGGGGAGTTATTACCCGATTGGTGATGTTTGCGGCGATCGATGGGTGCGCCATACGCGGTTCGTTACTGGCGTGGCTTGAACCCTCGCCCTACGGTGTGCGGGAAGACGACACAGGGTCGTCGGATTACCCGAGGAGGTACGCCGATGGGCGCTCCATACCCCGGTACCCCGGCTGGCTACGCGAACAGCGATGAGAAGACCTGGGCCCTCATCGCCCACTTCGGTGGCATCGTGGTCGGCTTCATCGCCGGGCTGGTGGCCCTGTTGGTCAAGGGCAACGAGTCGGCGACGGTGCGGGCGCACGCGGTCGAGGCCTTGAACTTCCAGATCACCTGGTCCGCGATCTTGTTCATCACGTACATCGTCGCGATCTGCACGTCCTTCATCACGGGTGGTCTGTCGTTCGTCCTGCCGCTCGCGGCGTGGGCCATGCTGCTGATCTTCAGCATTCTCGCCGGCGTGAAGGCGAACGAGGGCCAGCTGTACCACTACCCGGCCAGCCTTCGCCTGGTGAAGTAAGGCGTGATCCCAGCGGAAGCCTGACGACGGGGCCCTGATCACCGGGGGTCGGGTCTGGTCACGCCAGCAGGTCCCGGACGACGGCGTCAGCGAGCAGCCGGCCGCGCAGGGTGAGCACCGCGCGGCCGGCTGCGTGCGCTTCGGGCTCCAGCAGGCCCTCGGCCACGCACCGGACCGCGGCCGCCCGGCCGGGCTCGGTGAGGCGGTCCAGCGGCAGCCCGTCGGCCAGCCGCACCAGCAGCATGACCTCCTCCACGTGGCGCTGCTCGGTGGTGAGCACCTCCCGCGCCTGGGCCGGCGTGCGGCCGTCGGCCAGCCGGCGGGCGTAGGCGGCGGGGTGCCGGACGTTCCACCAGCGCACGCCGCCGACGTGGCTGTGCGCCCCCGGCCCCAGGCCCCACCAGTGGTCGCCCCGCCAGTAGCCGAGGTTGTGCCGGCAGACGGAGCCCGGCGAGCGGGCCCAGTTCGAGACCTCGTACCAGGCGAACCCGGCCGCGGTCAGCCGCTCCTCGGCGGCCAGGTACCGGTCGGCCGCCACGTCGTCGTCGGGCGCGGGAAGCTCGCCCCGGCGGACCCGGGCGGACAGCCGCGTGCCCTCCTCGACGGTCAGCGCGTAGGCCGAGACGTGGTCCACGCCGGCGGCCACGGCCGCGTCGAGGGACGCCGCGAAGTCCTCGGGCCGCTCGCCCGGTGTGCCGTAGATCAGGTCGAGGTTCACGTGCGCGAACCCGGCCGTACGGGCCTCCTCGGCGGCCTGGGTGGCCCGCCCGGGCGTGTGCCGGCGGTCGAGGACGGCCAGCACGTGGGGCGCGACCGACTGCATGCCCAGCGAGATCCGGGTGAACCCGGCCTGCCGGAGGGCGCGCAGCGACGCGGGCGTGACCGACTCGGGGTTCGCCTCGGTCGTGACCTCGGCGTCCGGCGCGAGGCCGAACGCCTGGTCGATGCCGGCCAGGATGCGGGCCAGGTCGTCCGGCGCCAGGAGGGTGGGGGTTCCGCCGCCCACGAAGACCGTCTGCACGGCCGGCGCCGCCCCGTCCAGCACCCGCGTCGCCAGCGCCAGCTCGGCCAGCACGCTGTCCACATAGGACTCCTGGGTCGCCCCGCCGAGCTCGCTCGGGGTGTAGGTGTTGAAGTCGCAGTAGCCGCAGCGGCTGGCGCAGAACGGCACATGGACATAGATGCCGAACGCCCGGGTGCCGCCGGCCAGCTCCTGGAGCGCGGCGGTCGGCAGTGACCCGTCGGCCGGGACGGGCTGACCATCGGGCGGTGTGCTCGGCATGCCTCAAGTCTGCCCGGCGTACGGGCGCGGCCCCGCCCGGCCGTCCCGCCGCGGGCCGCGCCGGCCGCACCCCGGGCCGGGCGTCGTCGATTCCCGTAACGTTGCGTGTCTCCCTTACCGGCGGGGCACTCCCTTATCGTTGGGCCCATGCGCCGCGCGCTCGGGCTGTTGGTGGTCGCCGCGCTCCTGGGTGCGGTCATCTACGTCGTCCTCGGGCGCGACGGGCGGCTGCCCGTCGACCTGCCCATCGGTAAGACCTGCCACGCCCGCACGGCCAGCGGCTCGGTCTCGCTCGCCCCGGAGCAGATGGCCAACGCGGCCACGATCGCGGCGACGGGGGTCATCATGGGCATTCCCGACCGCGGCATCGTGATCGCGCTGGCCACCGCCATGCAGGAGTCCGAGCTCTACAACCTCCCTTACGGCGACCGCGACTCGCTCGGCCTGTTCCAGCAGCGGCCGAGCCAGGGCTGGGGCACCCCGGAGCAGGTGCAGGATCCGCGGTACGCCGCCAGCGCGTTCTACTACCACCTGCTGCGCGTGCCGGGCTGGGAGCACATGCGCCTCACCGACGCGGCCCAGGCCGTCCAGCGCAGCGCGTTCCCCGAGGCGTACCAGAAGTGGGAGCCCGACGCCCAGGTGCTCGGGGAGGCGCTCCTCGGCACGCACGCGACCGCCGTGACGTGCAGCGGAGCGGGGGATCCCAACCTGCGCGGGCCCGCCGCGGCCGAGGCGCTCGCCGCCGGCCTGCGGGCCGACTGGGGCCCGGTGGTCACCACCGCGGCCGACGCCGAGGCCGGCAGCCTGTCGGTCACCGCGGGCCACGACCGCGGCGGCTGGCAACTGGCCCACTGGCTCGTGGCCCACTCGGTCAACCACAACGTGTCCCGGGTCCGGTACGGCGTCCACGAGTGGACCAGCGAGAGCGGCGAGTGGAGCCAGGTCGACCTGCCGGTGGCCGATGCCCCGAACGTCGTCGTCGCCCACGTCCATCCCGCCTAGCCCTCAGGCCGTCCCGCCCAGCCGCCGGTCCATCCCGCGGTAGCCCTGGTCATTCGCCCGAGTCGTTCGTACGCCCCGCGACGGTGACGTCCACTGTGGAGTGCCGACCACTCCGGTGCGGGCCGGCCGACGGGCCACTGCCCGCGCGGGCCGGGGCGGGGTCGGTCAGCCGAGGCCGAGCAAGCCGGCGTACCAGTCCGCGACGGGTTCGGCCCCGAACACGGCGAGCAGTGCGCCCGCGATCATGAACGGGCCGAACGGGACCGCGGTCTTCCGTCCGGCCCGGCCGGTCGCGATGAGCGCCACCCCGACGATCGCCCCGAGAAGGAGGCCGGCGAAGGCGCCGACGGCGAGCGTCGGCCAGGACAACCACGTGAGCACCCCGCCCACGAGACCGGCCAGCTTGACGTCGCCGAAGCCCAGGCCGGCCGGGTGAAGGAACGCCACGGCGAAGTAGAACGCGAACAGGGCGGCCCCGCCCGACACCGCCCGCAGCAGCGCCCACCAGTCGCCGCCCCACCAGGCGGCGCCGGCCAGCAGGAGCGCGAGGACGGGGTAGGACGGCAGGACCAGCTGGTCGGGCAGGCGTCGCACGTCCAGGTCGATGACCGACAGGGCCACCCCGAGGGCGGCGAAGTACAGGTACGCCGGCAGCGCGGCCAGCTCACCGAGCGCGGACAGGCGCAGGGCCAGCAGGACGAACAGCGCGGCGGTGCCCACCTCGACCAGCGGATGGCGGGCGCGGATGGGTTCCCCACCGGCGGCGCAGCGTCCCCGCCGGACGAGCCAGCTCACCACCGGCACACCGGGCCGGACCGGCGCGCCGCCGGCCGGGCAGCGCGACGGCCGCGACAGCGGCGACTCGCCCCGGGGCACGCGGTGGATCACGACGTTGAGGAAGGACCCGATGACCAGGCCCAGCAGGCCGACCAGGGCCAACGCCAGCGCGGTCACAGGCGCAGCCTAGGGGGCAAGCCGCGGCGACGTGGGCCCGCGGGGGCCGCTCAGCGCAGCCAGCGCCCCAGGCGTCGGCGGTAGCCGGCGAACTCGTGCATCAGGTCGTCGAGCTCGTCTTCCTCCCGGCGACGCCACCGCCACCACCGTGACCGGGATCGGGGATCCTTCCGGATCGGGTCGGTGCCGGGCTCGTGATGGTGTCCCCGGTTGCGGCCGGGCTTTCCGGTCGGATTGGCCTCGTGCCGGCCACTGTTCAGGCCCACGATGATCGGCTCTCCTCTCCCTCCGCGCGGCGACGCGGGCGGGGCAGCCGACACGGCTGCACCGCCGTGGTCGCCCGGCGATGGCTGCCGCCTGCAGTCAGCCGCGCCGAGACGGCGCGCGGGGCGAGGACCAGCGTTCGGAGAATGAACGAATTTTTGATTCTGGAAATATTCGGACCGGTTGGGCGATGGTCCGCGGCGGGCACCCGTGGGGTGGTGCCTGGTGCGGTCGCCCGCTCGGTCACGCCGGCACCGGGGGAGCCCGTCGCCGATGGCGCGGCGTCCCGTGGGGGCCGGTGGGCCTGACCATCTGGGTCAACGAAGCGAGCACCGGGACGTGACGAGCGGGTGGGTGGAGGTATCGGGCGGGTGACGCTCGGCGGGGGTGGCCCGGCGCGGTCCGCGTCGGTCGATCCGATCACGACTCTGCGGTGCGCCAGCGACGCCAGATGCGCCAGTCGCGTCGACGGAACCGATGGCAGACCGTTTCCCCGCAGATCGCGCAGTCGCTGCCGCGCCGATAGTGCAGGTGCGCCGAGCGCGGGTGGCCACAGACGCACACAGTTGTCTCCGATACCACTGGGGCACCACCAATCTCATTGGCAAGAGATACCGGATCTCTTATTCACGTGTGTACATCAAGTGGATGTCCTTGATCCGTGATCAAGGCCCTGACCTGCGGAAATGTGCCAACCCTCACCCGCGCCCACCCTTGATGGCGCCACCCGAGCCATTTACGGTTCTTAGGTAAGCGCATCGACGACGGGTACGCCTCCGGTGCGTTGCCAGCACGGCAATCGAGCCGCCATCTCCCCGGATCAGGAATCCCCATGCACCCTACGTTGAGCATCATCGTGCCCGTACTCAATGAGGCGCGAAACCTCCCCCACGTGTTCGCCGCGCTGCCCGAGGACGCCGAGGTGATCGTCGTGGACGGCGGATCGGTCGACGACACCGTCGCGGTGGCTCGGCGGTTGCGGCCCTCGGCCGTCGTGATCGAGCAGACTCGGCGCGGTAAGGGGAACGCCCTCGCGTGCGGCTTCGCCCTCGCCAGCGGCGACGTGATCGTGATGCTCGACGCGGATGGCTCGACGAATCCCGCGGAAATTCCCCGGTTCGTGCAGGCGTTGGCCGACGGGGCCGACTTCGCCAAGGGCTCCCGGTTCTGCCCCGGCGGTGGCAGCGACGACATCACCCCGTTGCGCCGGCTGGGCAACTGGGGGCTCAACACGCTGGTCAACGTGCTGCTCGGCACCCGGTTCACCGACATGTGCTACGGGTACAACGCGTTCCGGCGCGAGGTGCTCGCCGACCTCGACCTGCCCCCGATCGACCTGCCCGCGCCCCGGGGCGGTCAGGGCAAGCTCTGGGGCGACGGCTTTGAGATCGAGACCTTGATAAACATGAGGGTCGCCCTGGCCGGCTACCGGATCGTCGAGGTGCCCAGCGTCGAGGCGCCCCGCCGGTACGGCGAGAGCAACCTCAACGCGGTGCGGGACGGGCTGCGCGTGCTCCGCACGATCCTGCACGAGTTCGTCACCGGGCGCTGCCGGCGGCGCAGGGCCCGTCGCGGGGCGGCCGACGAGCGGCCCGCCCTGACCTGGCCCGACCGGGCGGTGAAGACCGCCGGCGAGGCCTCAGCCCAGACCGACGACGCGGTCGGGGCGGTCGTCTCCTGACCGCCCCCTTTCCGTCCGCGGCCTCGGCCGCCCCGTCCTGTCCGCCGTCCGTCCGTTGACCCGCCGTCCTGAGGACCCCATGCGCCACGCCGTCATCCTGCCCGCCCACGACCCGGCCCGGTTCCACGAACTGTCCGCGGCCGTCGCCGCGGTGCGTACCCAGAACCCGGACCAGATCGTCGTGGCGGTCGACCACAGCCCGGAGCTGCTCGAGCTCGCCCGCCGCGAGCTGGACGCCGTCACGGTCGTGCCCAACCGGTTCGGCCGGGGCGTCTCGGGCACGCGCAACAGCGGCGCGCAGGCCACCGACGCCGACCTGCTGGTGTTCCTGGACAGCGACACCGTTCCCCAGCCGGGGTGGCTGGCGGAACTGACCGCCGCGTTCGCCGACCCCGGCGTGGTCGGCGCGGGCGGGGGCATCGACCCGCTGTGGGAGCGCCGGCCGGCCTGGGTGCCGGACGAGTTCCTGTGGGCGTACGGCGCGTCGCATCCGGGCCTGCCCGACACCCCGAGCCGGGTGCGCAACGTGTGGTCGGCGAACATGGCCGTACGCGCGGACGCCTTCGCCGCGGTCGGCGGATTCCGGACCGACTTCGGCAAGGTCGGCTCACGTTCGCGCCCCGAGGACACCGAGCTGTGCCTGCGAGTCGCCCGGCACTCGGGCGGCGCGTGGCTGTACGTCCCGCAGGCCCGCGTGTACCACCGTGTCCCGGGCCGGTACGGCACCCTGCGCTACTTCCTGATTCGCTGCTACAACGAGGGCCGCGGCAAGATCGCGATGCGGCGGCTGGTGCCCGGTCGCCAGACGCTCGGGCCCGAGCGAAGCTACCTGCGCTCCCTGCCCCGGGCGGTGGGCCGCGGACTCGTCGACGCCGTGTCCGGCCGGGACCGGCAGGGGGTCCGGCGGGCTGGGGCCGTGCTCGCCGGCCTGGCCGCCGCCGGGGCCGGCGCCGTGGTCGAGCTCAGCGCGGGGGTGGTCGCATGACCCTGCCCACGCCATCGCCCATCCGGTCGTCGCCCCTCCGGGACCGGGCCGTCCGGCCGGTCGTCGCCGGTCCGGCGCCGGTACCGGCCGTCGTGCTCGACGTGGACGTGGCCGGTCCGATCCCGTCCATCCCGGGCTACCGCGACGGCCGTCGAGTCACCGCGGCCTGGGTTCTCGTCCGCGCCTTCACCGAGCCGCTCGGCCAGTCCATTGTGGATGTCCCGGCCGAGGGTGTCCCGGCGGCCGAGCTGGCCGCGCGGATCGAGCGGGAGCACGGCGCGGCCGTACGCGCGCGGGTCGCGGCGGCCGGCGGGGACCCGGCCCAGGGCGTGCCCACGGACGGGGTCCGGGTCACCGGCACCCCGCCGTACCTCGCTGAGCGCGCCGTCGTGCTCGCCGACGCGCCCGAGATCACCGTCGTGGTCTGCACCCGCGAGCACCCCGAGCAGCTGCGCCGGGCGCTGGAGTCCCTGGTGGCCCAGGAGTACCCGGCCTACCGCATCCTCGTGGTCGACAACGCTCCGCGGACGGACGCCACCGCCCGGGTCGTGCGGTCCTTCGCCGGCCGCGGGGTGGACATCGAGTACCTGCTCGAGCCGCGACCCGGGCTCTCCCGGGCCCGCAACGCCGCCGTGGCCGCCGCGCCCGGCGAGATCCTCGCCTTCACCGACGACGACGTGGCCGCCGACCGGTACTGGCTCGCCGAGGTCGCTCGGGGCTTCGCGGACGTGCCGGAGGCGGACGTGGTCACCGGGCTCATCCTGCCGGCCGAGCTGGAGACGCCCGCCCAGGTGTGGTTCGAGGAGTACGGCGGGCACAGCAAGGGGCGGGGCTTCACGCCGGCCGTCTTCCGGCGCCGGCCCGGCAGCCCGTACCTCGAACCCGCTCCGGGCGTGCCGCGCCAGCACCACCTGTACCCGCTGCCGCCGTTCGGCGCGGGGGCCAACATGGTCTTTCTCCCCGGCGTGGCCGAGGCGATCGGCGGCTTCGACGAGGCGCTCGGCGCCGGCACCCCGGCCATGGGCTCGGAGGACACGCTCGCGCTCATGCGGGTGCTGCACGACGGCGGCACGATCGCGTACCGGCCGACCGCGCTGGTGCGCCACTACCACCGGCGGGACCTCGTCGGGCTGGCCAAGCAGCTGACCGGGTACGGCACCGGGCTGACCGCCGCCTACCTCGGCCTGCTGCGGCAGGACCCGCGGATGGTCGGCTCGCTGCTGTCGCTCGTGCCGGCGGCCCTGCGCGACCTGCGCGCCGGGTCGGCGCGGGAGTCCGGGTTGAGCGAGGGCTTCCCGCGGCACCTGCTGGGGCTCAACCGGTCCGGCATGCTGCGCGGGCCGCTGGCCTACCTGCGCGGGCGGCCCGCCCTGCGCCGCCGGCAGCCAGGCGCCCGGCATTCCGGCACCCGACACGTGGGCCCGGACGCCCGATACGCCGACGCCGACCCAGGGGAGACGCGATGACCTCGGCCGTCCTGGCGCGAGCCGGCCTGGCCGCCGGTCCGGTCGTCCGGCGGGCCTCGGCCCTCATGATGTCCACAGTGGCCAGTGCCGCGCTCGGCTTCGCCTTCTGGCTCGTCGCGGCCCGGTTCCTGCCGGCGCACACGGTGGGCCTGGGCGCGGCGCTGGTCTCGTCCATGACGCTGCTGGCGAGCGTCGCCCAGTTGAACCTGGCGAGCCTCTACGCCCGCTTCCTGCCCACGGCCGGTCCCCGCTCGCGGTCCCTGGTCCTGGGCGGGGCCGCCGCCGCGGCGGCGACGGGCGTGGTCGGGGCGGTCGTGTTCGCGGCGCTCGGCCAGGACACCGGGCAATGGCCGTGGCTGTTCGGCCTGGCCGTCGTCGCGTCGGCGCTGCACTTCATCGCGGACGGTGTCCTCAATGGACTCGGCCGGGCCGCGGCGGTTCCCGTTCGGACGGTCGCCGCGTCGGCCGGCAAGCTCGCCCTGCTCGCGGGGCTGGGCATCGCCGGGGTGCACCTGTCGGGCGAGCACGTCCTTCTCGTGTGGACGCTGCCCGTGGTCGTCGTCGTGGCCGCCACCGCGTGGGTCGTGCTGCGCCGCCTCGTGCCCGCCCACTCCCGGGGTGCGAGCGAGCCCATCGACCGCCGGGAGCTGGTGCGGTTCGCGGGCGCCGAGTACGTCAACGCGATCGTCACCAACCTGGTGTCGTTCCTGCCGCCGGTGCTCGTCACCGCGGCCGTGGGCGCCGACCAGGGCGCCTACTTCTACCTGCCCTGGCTCATCGGCGTGAGCGTCACCACGATGCTGTGGAACATCGTCACGTCGTACGTGGCCACGGCGTCGGGCACGCTCTCGGCCGAGGAGCGCTGGCGGCACCTCGGGCGGGCGGTCCGGCTCGGCGCCGTCGTCGCCCTGGGTGGGGCGGCCGTGCTGGCGGCCGGGGCCACGCCGCTGCTGTGGCTGCTCGGCCCCGCCTACGCCGAGCACGGGGCGACCGCCCTGCGCCTGATCGGGGCCACGCTGCCGTTCACGGCGGTGGGGCTGCTCTTCGCGGCGCTGCGGTTCATGCGCAAGCGGCTGTGGCTGCTCACCCTGCTGCAGGCGGGCGCGGGCGCGCTGTTCCTCGGCGGGACCGTGGCGACCGTCGCGCGGTTCGGCATCGTGGCGCCCGCGGGCGCCTACCTCGTGGCCCAGGCGCTGCTCGCGCTCCTGGTCGCGCCGTTCCTCGTGCGTGACCTGCGCGCGCTGCGGCCGGCGCCCCCGGGGTCGGCCCCGGCACCCGACGCCGGCGCGAGCGGTTCGGGCCGGGCGGGGCGGACCGCCCGGTGGCTCGGCCGCCTGCCCGCGGTGGATCCCGTGGTGCTGCTCATCCTCACGCTGGGCGTCTTCGTCGGCTCGTCGGCGCTGGCGGCCTGGACGGCGTGGTGGCACCCCGCCGGGGTGGCGCTGCTGACCGCGCTGGTGGCCGCCGGCGGTGGTGCCCTGTGGGTGTGGCAGCGGCGGCCGCGCCCGCGCCGGGGTGACTTCCGGGCCGATCGGGTGAGGCCGGGCCTGCTGGCCCACGCCGCCACGCTGGCGGTCGCGCTGGCCGCGTGGCTGGTCAGCCTCGCCCACACCGACGTGACCCGCGTGGGGCAGTTCGGGCTGCTCGCCACGCTGCCCCCGCTGTTCCTGGTGGCCGTCGTGGTGACGCTCGCCGGGTTCGTCGTCGAGGTGCGCCGGCCGGGGGCCCCGCGCCGGATCGTCCTCGCCGCCTACCTCGGGCTGGCGATCCTGCTGGTCCACGCCACCACGCCCCTGCTGCTCGAGGAGCCCCAGTACGCCTGGACGTACAAGCACCTCGGGGTGATCGAGTACGTGCTCGCGCACGGGCACGTCACCGGCGGGCCGGACATCTACCAGCAGTGGCCGGCGTTCTTCACCGCAGTGGCCGTGCTCGTGGACCTGCTCGGCGTCAGCACGGTGGCGGTCGCGCCCTGGGCACCGGTGGTGTTCACCGTGCTCAGCGGCACGCTGGTGGGCGCGATCGCCCGCACCCTGGGCGGTGACGTCCGCACCGTGTGGTCGGCGGTCCTGGCGTTCGTCGGCATCACCTGGGTCGGGCAGGACTACCTCGCCCCGCAGGGGCTCGCGTTCGTGCTCTCGCTGGGCATCTTCTCCGTGGTGCTGCGTCACCTGCGCCCCGGCGTCGGGACGCGCCGGTCGCGGGCGGCCGCGATCGCCCTGGTCGCCGGGACCACCGCCGTGCTGTCGGCCACCCACCAGCTGTCGCCCTACCTGGTGGCGGCGGTGGTGGCGTCCTTCGTGGTCGCCCGGGTGGTCCGGCCGTGGTGGGTGGCGCTGGTCGTCGGGGCCATCCCCGTGCTCTACCTGCTGCCCCGGTACGGCTTCGTGGCCGGTTCGTTCAACCTGCTCGACGGCTTCAACCTCTTCGCCAACGCCGCCGGCAACGGGGGAACCTGGGGCAGCACGGGGCAGGCCGTCTCGGCGATCGTGGTGCGCACGCTGTCGCTGGCGGTCTGGGCCGGCGCGGCCTGGGCGGTGTGGCGGTCGGGACGTCAGTGGCGGACCCCGGAGGTCCTGGTCCCGGCCCTCGGGGCGGTCGTGCCGTTCGGGCTCGTGCTGGCCCAGAGCTACGGCGGCGAGGCCATCTACCGGGTGTTCCTCTTCTCCGCCCCGTGGTGCGCCCTGCTGCTCGTGGGCCGGTGGGGCCCGCTGGCGCCGCGTCCGCTGGCCGGGCGACCGCGGACGGACGGCCGCCGACCGGCCGGCCGGCTCGGGGTGCGCCCGGTGCTCGGGACGGCCGCGGCGGTGCTGCTCGCCGCGCTGGCGCTGCTGTCCACGATGCAGGGTCGGCACGGTCACCTGATGGTGGACCGGCAGGCGCCGGCCGAGGTCGCGGCGGCCCGGCACCTCTACGCGCACGCGCAGCCGGGCGCCACGATCATCCTGGCCACGCCGAACTTCCCGAGCCGGCTGGCGGCCAACTACGGCGAGTTCAACCGGACGGTGGCCGGGCCCGACCCGGACCTGGTGCCGGGGGCCGGCCTGCGCGACGCCATGCTCAACGTCCAGTACCTGCCGGTGATCGAGTCGTACGCCGAGTCGATCCCGGGCCGCCCCACCTACCTGGTGGTCAGCGACGGGATGCGGCGCTACGCGACGTACTTCGGGGCGCTGCCCGACGGTTCCCTGGACGCGCTGGAGCGCACGCTGCAGCGTGATCCAGAGTGGACGGTGTGGTACGACAACGGCGAGGTGACCATCTACGAGTGGTCGCCCGCGCCGACGCCCTGACCCCGGCCCGGCGTCGGTCCGGTCACGGGCGGATCAGGTCAGGCGGACGCCGGCCAGGTTGGCCGCCCGGCGGACCAGGCGCCAGGCGGGCTGGGCCGCGCGCTTGACCGTCGGCATCAGCCAGGGGCCGGCGCCGCTGACGAGCGACACCACGTCGGCGGGAGTGTGGTCCGGGCCGATCAGCAGGCGGGGGATCGCGTACCGGTGACCGACGCCCCGGTACCGGCGGTACCCCACCTCGCAGGCCGACTCGTGGCCGGCCCGGGCGACGGCCGTGCGGACGGCGCGGTCGTGGTAGCCGTGCGGGTAGGCGAACGAGGGCACCGGTGTCTGGGTGCGGTCCTGCAGGACGCGGCGGGCGTCGCTGACCGCGCGGGCCATGAGCGGTCGGGGCAGGACGTCCATGGGTACATGGACCATGTTGTGGCTGCCGATCTCCACGCCGGCCGCCGTGGCCTCGGCGACGCCCGACCAGTCCATGAGCGGGCCGAGCTGGTCACCCTGTCGCCCCAGCCAGCTCGCCGGCCCGCGGCCGAGGTGGCCGACGGCGAGGTAGAGCGTCGCCTTCGCCCGGGCCGCGGCCAGCGCGGCGAGGCCACCGGTCAGGAAGTTGGCGTAGCCGTCGTCGAAGGTCACGGCCACGACCCGTTTGCCGACAGGGTCGGCGGCGACCCGTTTGCCGACGGGGTCAGCGGTGTGGCGCTGCAGCGCCTCGGTCAGGCCGAGCAGGGTGAAGCCGGCCTCGCGCAGGGCCACGAGCTGGTCGGTGAGCAGCGCCGGGGGCACGGCCAGGCGCCGCAGCGGGCCGCCGGGCACGGCGGAGACGGAGTGGTACATGAGAACGGGTAGCACGGGTCACTCCGGAACGTAGGCGACGACCCAGTCGATCTGCAGGTTCACCACGGGCGGGGTGGTCTCGTCCGGACACGCCTCCCACGGATGCCCGCAGTACCAGGCCTGGCTCTGCAGGGCCAGGCCCATGGGCTCGCTCGGCACGTCCTCACCGCTCACCGTGGACCACGGCTCTCCGTCCAATGTGAACACCAACGACCCGGGTGTCCACTCGACCCCGACCGTGTGCCACTGGGTGAAGTCGCCCGCGACCTCGTTGAGGATGGTGCCGCCTCTCAAGGGGTGGAGCACGCTGTAGAGGATGCTCCGGTCGCGGCCGTTGTCCTCGGCGATGTCGATCTCGGGGGGATAGCGGTTGTCCAGGGGCCACAGCAGCAGCGCGTAGGCGATGCCGGTCCCGCGGTCCATCCGGAAGCGGATGTCGTACCGCCCGTAGGTCGACGAGAGGGTGTTACGGCTGGAGACGCCGCCCGTCACGTACAGGTCGTTGTGCTCGGGCTCCCGCCACGCCCCGATGGTGAGCAGGCCGTCCGAGACCCGCACGTGGCTGGGCTCGAACCAGCCGCCCGGGTCGTTGGCCGGCTCGCCCTCGTAGGCGAACCAGGCCCGGCCGAGGGTCGTGCCGGTGAAGTCCTCGGTGAAGACCTGCCGCCAGCCCGGGAGGTTGCCGACCGGCATGGGGACGCCGGACGGGGCGGCCCCAGCTGGCGGCGGCGTCGCGCTCGTCGTGGGCGGGCCGGTCGTGTCCGGGGGACCGAAGGTGTGTCGCAGCGCCGGCCGGAGCACGAGCACGTACGCCACCGCGGCGAACAGCACGACGACCGCGGTCCACGCCACGACGCGCCACCGTCGGCTCCCCATGGCTTCACCCTAGGAACGACCGGCCCGCCTACGCGCCGGTATCCACGGGTTGACGATCACCGGATCCCGTCGGCGGGGCGGGCCATGAGGTCGGCCAGGGCGCGCTCCTGGGTGGCGAAGGCCATCGGCGGCGGATCGGACAACGGCAGCCAGGCGTACTCGCTCGCCTCGGTCTCGTCGAGCCGGAGGTCACCGTCGACGATGCTCGCCTGCCAGAAGCAGTCCAGCACGGGCACCCGCTCGTCCTGATAGTAGTATTCGCCTATATACATGCCGATGAACCGGTCCAGGCGCACGCCGAGGCCCAGCTCCTCCCGCGCCTCCCGCACCGCGGCGTCGGCCGGCGGCTCCCAGGCGTCGCAGAAGCCGCCCGGCAGGTCCCACCAGCCCGCCCGCGGCTCCCGGACCCGGCGCACTGCCAGGAAACGCGGGCCGTCGACGATGACCACCGAGCCGGTGGGGCGGGGGTTGACCCAGTGCGCGTAGCCGCAGGCGGTACAGGCCACCGGCGGCTGGTGGGGTAGCGGTGCCGCGCACCGTGAGCAGAAGCGGGTCACTTGCGACCGCCGGAGCCTTTCCCGTCGCCGGATGTCTCCGATGTGGACAAAGCTGCGATGAAGGCCTCCTGGGGCACCTCGACCCGGCCCACCATCTTCATGCGCTTCTTGCCTTCCTTCTGCTTCTCCAGCAGCTTCCGCTTCCGCGTGATGTCACCGCCGTAGCACTTGGCCAGCACGTCCTTGCGCAGGGCCCGGATGGTCTCGCGCGCGATGATGCGGGAGCCGATCGCGGCCTGGATCGGCACCTCGAACTGCTGCCGGGGAATGAGCGTCCGCAGCTTCGAGGTGATGGCGACCCCGTAGTTGTAGGCCTTGTCCTTGTGGACGATCGCCGAGAAGGCGTCGACCGGCTCGCCGTGCAGGAGGATGTCCACCTTGACCAGATCGGACTTCTGCTCCCCGCTCGGCTCGTAGTCCAGCGAGGCGTACCCCTTGGTGCGGCTCTTCAGCTGGTCGAAGAAGTCATAGATGATCTCCGCCAGGGGCAGGGTGTAGCGCAGCTCGACCCGGTCGGCCGAGAGGTAGTCCATGCCGAGCAGGGTGCCCCGCCGTCCCTGGCACAGCTCCATGACCGCGCCGACGTAGTCGTTCGGGGTCAGGATGGTCGCCCGCACGACCGGCTCGTACACCTCTTTCACCTTGCCGGTCGGGTACTCGCTGGGGTTGGTGACCGTCACCTCGCGACCGTCGTCGAGCACCACCCGGTAGACCACGTTCGGCGCGGTCGAGATCAGGTCCAGGTTGAACTCGCGCTCCAGCCGTTCCCGGATGATCTCCAGGTGCAGCAGGCCGAGGAAGCCGCAGCGGAAGCCGAAGCCCAGCGCGGCCGAGGTCTCCGGCTCGTAGCCCAGGGCGGCGTCGTTCAGCTTCAGCTTGTCCAGGGCGTCGCGGAGATTCGGGTAGTCCGAGCCATCGATCGGATACAGTCCCGAGTAGACCATCGGCTTGGGGTCCTTGTACCCGGCCAGCGGCGTCTCGGCCGGTCGGGCGTTGATCGTGACCGTGTCGCCGACCCGGGACTGGCGCACGTCCTTCACGCCGGTGATGAGGTAGCCGACCTCACCCACCCCGAGCGCGGTCGCCTTCACGGGCTCGGGTGAGATCACGCCGAGCTCGAGCAGCTCGTGGGAGGCCCCGGTCGACATCATCCGGATGCGGTCGCGGGCCTCGATCCGGCCGTCGACCACCCGGACGTAGGTCACCACGCCCCGGTACACGTCGTACACGGAGTCGAAGATCAGGGCCCGGGCCGGGGCGTCCGGGTCGCCGCTCGGCGGGGGGACCTGCCGCACGATCTCGTCGAGCAGGTGCTCGACCCCCTCGCCGGTCTTGCCCGATACGCGCAGGCAGTCGTCCGGCTCGCAGCCGATGAGCCGGGCCAGCTCCTCGGCGTACCGGTCGGGCTGGGCGGCGGGCAGATCGATCTTGTTGAGTACGGGGATGATCGTGAGGTCGTTCTCCAGGGCGAGGTAGAGGTTGGCCAGGGTCTGCGCCTCGATGCCCTGGGCGGCGTCGACCAGCAGCACCGCTCCCTCGCAGGCGGCGAGGCTGCGGGACACCTCGTAGGTGAAGTCGACGTGGCCCGGCGTGTCGATCAGGTTGAGCACGACCTCCTCGCCGGCCCGTTCGCCCGAGCGCACCCGCCACGGCAGCCGCACCGCCTGGCTCTTGATCGTGATCCCGCGCTCGCGCTCAATGTCCATCCGGTCGAGGTACTGGTCGCGCATCTGGCGGGGGTCGACCACGCCGGTGATCTGCAGCATCCGGTCCGCCAACGTCGACTTTCCGTGGTCGATGTGGGCGATGATGCAGAAGTTGCGGATGCGGGCCGGGTCGGTCGCGCCGGGCTCGATCTTGGGCGCCGCGTGGGCAGGTCTCATCGACTCCGTGGCCACCGTGGTCCTTGCTGTGGTCGGCTTCGTCCGGCTCGGCACGCCGCCGCCCGAGCCAGCGCTCATGGTCAGGCCCTATCGTCCCACGCCCGCCGCGGTCGCCTCGCGGGCAGCGGCCGTACGGGGTCGGACCGCCGCCGCCCGACCGGGGCGGGCGTCCGGATCAGGAGCTGGGGCCCAGGCGCTCCAGCGCGCGCCGGCGGTTGCGGGTGGAGCGTTCGTAGAACAGCTCCGACAGGCGGGGCAGCCGGGCCCGGGTCTGGGCCTCGTCGAAGACGTCCCAGGCCTGGGCCCGCGCGTCCTCGGCGGGGCCGGCCGGCGGCGCCTCCCGCAGCGACTCGGCGAAGTCGAAGAACCGCACCGGGTCCTCGCCGGTCACCGCGGCGTACGCGTAGCTCGCCACGAAGAGCACGTCCTCCCGGCCGAGCCAGCGCGGGTCGGGGGCGGCCGCGATCTCCTTGACCGCGGGGTGGTCGGCCAGCGAGTCGGGGTTGGCCACCGCGGCCTCGAAGGTGGCGCGGCCCAGGGCGACCAGTCCCGCCCGGAAGTCGTCGAAGCTGGCGTCGCCGAGGAACCCGTGCTCGATCAGGGTGGCGGCCACGACCATCTCGGGCGTGTCCGCCTGCGCCCGGACGTCCTCGAAGGTGTTGTCGAAGTCGGCGATCTCGGCCGCGGGAAGCTGGACGAGCAGGTTGAACAGGGCGATCGCCACCGGGTCGGTGAGGTCGTCCTCGTCGTCCTCGGCCGGGCCGTCGTCATCGACCAGCTCGGTGTCGACCGGTTCCGTGTCGTCGGTCAGGGCGGTCAGCTCGCCCGCCTCGCGCTCGCGGCTGAACTCCTCCCAGGCGGCGTCGATCAGCGCCTGGATGCGCTCGTCGTCGACGACCCCGCCCTCGCCGTCGAGACCCTCGCCGTCGAGCAGGTCCACGTCGCGGACGGCCTGGTCCGCCTGCGGGCCCGCCGCCGCTCGTGCCTGGTCGATCAGCTGCCAGAACCGGTCGATGTCCATGGCAGGCAAGTCTGGCACCCGGTGATCCCGCCGGTCGTGAGTTTCGGTCCCGGCGCGTCGGGCGCCTCTGGCCTGGTTTGATTGGGAACATTCCGGGCTGGTACGCTGACCCACTGGTTCGCTCCGGGGCAGGCGTGCTGTCCCGTTTGTGCGAACGACAGACCAACCGGGGTGCGTGCGCACGGGCGCCCGCACGTCGTGATCCGTCATTACCCTGACCGAACCAGAACTGACCGAACCGAACGAGGCCGTCGCGTGGCGAACATCAAGTCCCAGATCAAGCGCAACCGGCAGAACGAGAAGCGCCGGCTGCGGAACAAGTCGGTCAAGTCGTCCCTGAAGAC
>Ga0310834_100742_pt1 | contig 28493 bp, 27 predicted proteins | sample SM_ome_2_FD_201314 | JGI IMG/M metagenome (GOLD analysis project Ga0310834, IMG submission 201314) | Sorghum-adapted microbial communities enriched on stacked mutant (SM) sorghum from Joint BioEnergy Institute, Emeryville, California... ... | reverse complement strand
GGCGCCGACCTGCCCGAGCCCCAGGTCACCACCGTCGACGTCATCCGGGCGACCGACCACCTGCTGCCGGCCATCGAGGTCGTCGACTCGCGGGTCGCCGGCTGGGACATCTCCATCGTGGACACCGTCGCCGACAACGCCTCCAGCGGCCTGTTCGTGCTCGGCACCCGCCCGGTCCGGCTGGCCGACGTGGACCTGCGGCTGTGCGGGGCGGTACTGGAACACGCCGGCGAGCCGGTCTCCGTGGGCGCCGGCGCGGCCTGCCTCGGCAACCCGATCCACGCGGTCGCGTGGCTGGCCGCGACCCTGGCCAAAGCCGGGCAGCCGCTGCGCGCCGGCGACGTGGTGCTCTCCGGCGCGCTCGGGCCGATGGTGCCGGTGACCCCTGGCGGGGTGTACGAAGCACGCATCTCCGGCCTCGGCTCCGTCCGGGCCTGTTTCGACAAGGGAGCTGATCGATGAGCACCGGTGTGGCCGTGATCGGGTCGGGCAACATCGGCACCGACCTGATGATCAAAGTGCTGCGGCTGTCCAGCTCGCTGCGGATGGTGGCGATGGCCGGCATCGACCCGTCCTCCGACGGGCTGGCCCGGGCCGGCCGGCTCGGCGTGGCCACCACCGCCGCCGGGATCGACGGCCTGGTCGCGATGCCCGAGTTCGCCGACGTCGGCATCGTGCTCGACGCCACCTCCGCCAGCGCCCACCACCGCCACGCGGCGGTGCTGCGCGAGCACGGGCGGCTGGTCGTCGACCTGACCCCGGCCGCCGTCGGCCCGTACGTGGTGCCGCCGGTCAACCTCGACCAGCACCTGCACGAGCCGAACGTCAACATGGTCACCTGCGGCGGGCAGGCCACGGTGCCGATCGTCGCCGCGGTCGCCTCGGTCACCCCGGTCGCGTACGCCGAGATCGTCGCGGCGATCGCCTCCCGCTCGGCCGGGCCCGGCACCCGCGCCAACATCGACGAGTTCACCGTCACCACCGCGCGCGCCCTGGAGGTGGTCGGCGGCGCCGCCCGCGGCAAGGCGATCATCGTGCTGAACCCGGCCGAGCCGCCGATGCTGATGCGCGACACCGTGTACTGCCTGTGCCCCGACGAGGGCGCCGACCGGGAGCGGATCGCCGCCTCGGTGCAGCAGATGGTAGCCAGCGTCCAGCAGTACGTGCCCGGGTACCGGCTCAAGCAGGACGTGCAGTTCACGTCCACTTCGGACGGTCTGCTGGTGACGGTCTTCCTGGAGGTCTCCGGCGCCGGCCACTACCTGCCGGCGTACGCCGGAAACCTCGACATCATGACCTCAGCGGCGCTGCGTACCGCCGAGCGCATGGCGGCGCTGCGGGCGCAGGAGGCGGTCGTATGAACGCACCCCGGAAAGTGTACGTCCAGGACGTCACGCTGCGGGACGGTATGCACGCTGCGCGGCACAGCTTCACCGTCGAGCAGGTGCGCCAGATCGCCGCCGCGCTCGACGCGGCCGGCGTGGCGGCCATCGAGGTGGCGCACGGCGACGGGCTGGCCGGCTCCAGCATCAACTACGGGCGCGGCGCGCACACCGACGCCGAGTGGATCGCCGCCGCGGCCGAGGTGGTCAAGCAAGCCACGCTCACCACGCTGCTGCTGCCCGGCATCGGCACGATCGACGACCTGCGCGCCGCCCGCGACCTCGGGGTGAGCAGCGTGCGGATCGCCACCCACTGCACCGAGGCGGACATCGCCGCACAGCACATCGGCTGGGCGCGGGACAACGGCATGGACGTGTCCGGCTTCCTGATGATGTCGCACATGAACGACCCGGCCGGCCTGGCCAAGCAGGCCAAGCTGATGGAGTCGTACGGCGCGCACTGCGTGTACGTGACAGACTCCGGCGGCCGGCTGCTGATGCGCGACGTCGCCGAGCGGGTGGAGGCCTACCGTGAGGTGCTCCACCCGGCGACGCAGGTCGGCATCCACGCCCACCACAACCTGTCGCTCGGCGTGGCCAACTCCGTCGTCGCGGTCGAGCACGGCGCGTACCGGGTGGACGCGGCGCTGGCCGGGCACGGCGCCGGGGCGGGCAACGCGCCGCTGGAGGTCTTCGCGGCCACCGCCGACCTGATGGGCTGGGAGCACGGCTGCGACCTGTTCGCGCTGATGGACGCCGCCGACGACCTGGTCCGGCCGCTGCAGGATCGGCCGGTGCGGGTGGACCGGGAGACGCTGTCGCTCGGGTACGCCGGCGTGTACTCCAGCTTCCTGCGTCACGCCGAGACCGCGGCCGAGCGGTACGGCGTCGACGTGCGCGCGATCCTCGTCGAGCTCGGCCGGCGCCGCATGGTCGGCGGCCAGGAGGACATGATCGTGGACGTCGCGCTCGACCTGATGAAGGAGGGCGCCCGATGAGCAGCGAACTCGCCGAGCGGCTCGACGCCGCGGCCCGCGACGGGGTGGCGATCCCGCAGATCGTCTCCGCCGCGGGCGTCGACCCCGACGGCGCGTACGCGATCCAAGAGGCGCTGGTCGCCCGCCGGCTGGCCCGCGGCGAGCGGCTCACCGGCGTCAAGCTCGGCCTCACCAGCCGCGCGAAGATGGCGCAGGTCGGCGTCGACTCGGTGATCTGGGGCCGGCTGACCGATGCGATGGCGGTCGCCGACGGCGGCACTGTGGACACCTCGAGCCTCATCCACCCGCGGATCGAGCCGGAGGTCGCGTTCCTGCTCGACGCCTCCGGCGCCGCGGTGGCGGTGGCGCCCGCGCTGGAGGTCATCGACTCCCGGTACGCCGACTTCAGGTTCTCCCTCGCCGACGTGATCGCCGACAACTCGTCCGCGGCCGCGTACACGATCGGGGCCTGGAAGCCGGTCCCCGACGGCCTGGACAACCTCGGCGTGCTGCTGGAGGTCGACGGCCGGGTGGCCCAGATCGGCTCCACCGCCGCGATTCTCGGCGACCCCCGGCGGGCGCTGGCCGCGGCCCGCGACCTGGCTGGCACGCCGCCGGAAGCCGGCTGGGTGCTGCTGGCCGGCGCGGCTACCGCGGCCGTGCCGCTCGCGAAGGGTGCCTACGTGCGGGCCGTCGTCGAAGGGCTCGGCACCGTGGGGGTGCGGGCATCATGATCGTTGACGGTATGGCCCGCCCGCGCGGCCGATTCCCGCACGTGAAGGTGGCCGGCGGGTTCGCGTTCGTCTCCGGCACCAGCAGCCGCCGCCCCGACAACAGCATCGCCGGCGCCACAGTCGACGAGCTCGGCACGACCATATTGGACATCCGGGTGCAGACCCGCGCCGTCATCGAGAACATCCGGGAGATCCTGCGCTCCATCGGCGCCGACCTCTCGGACCTCACCCAGGTCACCACCTACCTGGTCAACATGAACGACTTCGGCGGCTACAACGAGGTCTACGCCGAGTACTTCGACGAGACCGGCCCGGCCCGCACCACGGTCGCCGTGCACCAGCTGCCGCACCCGCATCTGCTGATCGAGATGCAAGCCGTCGCCCTTCTACCGTAGGGAGTTGCCATGTCTGAGGTCCCGCGCCCGGTGAGCTTCCCGAACTGGCTCGCCGAAAACCAGCACCTGCTCAAGCCGCCGGTGGGTAACAAGCAGCTGTTCACCAACGCGTCCGACTTCATCGTGATGGTGGTTGGCGGCCCCAACCAGCGCACCGACTACCACGTGGACCCGTACGAGGAGTTCTTCTACCAGATCAAGGGCAACATGCACCTGAATGTGATGACGCCCGACGGCCCGGACACCATCCACATCAAGGAAGGCGACATGTGGGTGCTGCCGGGCAACATGCCGCACTCGCCGCAGCGGCCCGAGGAAGGCTCGGTCGGGCTGGTCGTGGAGCGGGTACGCGAGGAGGGGACGCTGGAGAAGTTCCAGTGGTACTGCCCCGAGTGCGGCAACCTGGTGCACGAGGTGGAGCTGCAGGTCCGCGACATCGTGGTCGACCTGCCGCCGGTGTTTCAGGCGTTCTACGCGGACGAGAAGGCCCGCACCTGCGAAAAGTGCGGCACGCTGCACCCGGGTCGCGGGTGAGGCGGGCGGGCCGGCAGGATTGAGCATGACGGTTCCGGTTTACGACATCCACACGCACGTCGTGCCGAAGGGCTGGCCGGACCTGGCCGCCGAGTGCGGCGGGACCGGCTGGCCCTGGCTGCGCGTGGACTCCGAGCGGTCGGCGATGCTGATGGTCGGCGAGCATGAGTGGCGGCCGATCCAGTCGGCGTGCTGGGACGCGCCGACCCGACTGTCCGACATGGACGCTGACGGCGTCGACGTGCAGGTGGTGTCCCCGACGCCGATCTTCTTCTCGTACGACCGGCCAGCCGACCAAGCGGTGAAGGTGGCCCGCATCTTCAACGACCTGGTGCTGGAGGTCGCCGCCGCGGGCGGCGCGCGGCTGATCCCGTTCTGCCAAGTGCCGCTGCAGGACCCGCAGGCCGCCTGCGCCGAGCTCGACCGGTGCCTGGCCGCCGGGCACGCCGGCGTAGAGATCGGCAACCACGTCGGCGACCGCGACCTGGACGACCCCGGCGTGGTCGAGTTCCTGAAGCACTGTGCGGAGGTGGGCGCGCCGGTCTTCGTACACCCGTGGGACATGCCCGACAGCCCGCGCCTGGGCCGCTGGATGGCCCGCTGGCTGACCGGGATGCCGGCCGAGACGCACCTGTCGCTGCTGGCGATGATCCTCGGCGGGGTGTTCGACGAGGTGCCCGAGACGTTGCGGATCTGCTTCGCGCACGGCGGCGGCAGCTTCCCGTACTGGCTGGGCCGGGCCGACAACGCCTGGCACCGGCGCGGCGACATCGTGCGCGGAAGGTCGGCGTACCCACCGAGCCACTACATCGGGCGGTTCTACGTGGACAGCGTGGTGTTCGAGGAGCCGGCGCTGCGGCTGCTGGTGTCCGTGGTCGGCGAAGACCGGGTCGTGGTGGGCAGCGACTACCCGTACCCGCTCGGCGAGCGCCCGGCCGGCCAGGTCGTGCGGAAGTCGTCGTTCCTGACCGAGGAGCAGCGGACCAAGCTGCTGACCACGAACGCCGAACGCTTCCTCGGCCGGTGATCCGGCCTCAGCGCCCGAGCAGCCGCGCGACCCGGATCAGGGGGTCGCGGTACCCGTCCGGCGATGTGCTCCTGCGCCAGCACGGGGCCGATGTAGCGACGCACCCTCGCCGGGTCCGGTGCGTTCACCCGCCACTGGCTGTCGAAGCGTTCGTCGCCGAGGGGGCCGGGCATGCGGGAGGTCCATTCGGCCCGTGGGCGGTCGACGGTCCGCCAGCCGTGCGCGGACGCCCACGCGCGCAGCGCCGCCATCCGGCGCCGCTCGGCGCGGATCGAGAACGCGATGAGCACGACGAGCAGCGCGACGACCGCCAGCACCACGATGACGAGCAGCGGCGGGAAGGCGACATCCACGTCTTGAGTAAAGACGGTGACCGCCACCCGGGCCGCGATGACAGCGCGGACACGCTGAGGGTCCCGGCGGCCTGCCACCGTGCGGGCCGCCGCCGGCCGGTGCGGGCCGGAGCTCGCGGCGCCGGGCCGGGGCGGTCACCTACCTGTCAGGGCCTCAGCCGGTCGGGGCGGTCGGGCTGTTCGAGCTGGTCGGGCTTGCATCGGAGGCCCTCAGCCGCTACCCGCACGAATTCTCCGGTGGCCAGCGGCAGCGCGTCGGCATCGCCCGGCACGACCGCCCCGCCCTTGCCAGGTCGCCCCACGGGGAGGACGTGAAGCGGCCTGGATCACCTCCGCCCACGGGGGAAGAGTGAGGCGATAACTCCCACCCGCGATCACCTTCTCGTGGTCTATTTGGACCAACGACAGTCCACAATGGTGTAAGATGAGCATCCGCGTGGTCGCCCACCCGTCGTGGCCGGTGACAGCGGGCTTGCGGGATTGTTCGACCGCCGCCAGCAGGACGCCGAGCTTGGCGGCGTACGTAGCCAACCGGGCCGGATCGCCCGGCGAGCCGGATAGCCCGGGCGCCCATTGCGAATGCCCTTCAGCACGTCGATGCCGCGGGAGCCGCCGTCGACGTACACCTCCGCTCGGTTGCCGACAGCATCGACCACCTCCGGGAGCGCTTCGATCGGGCTGAGCGCGGTGTCGAGCTGGCGGGCGCAGGATGACACCGAGAATGCCGCGTGGCCGGTCCAAGCTGGCCCCGCCTCCCGCGCCGCCAGCGATGTAGTCGTAGGCCTCGGTCTTGAGCACCTGTCTGGCCCGGGCCTGGTAGTCGAACAGGTTGACCAGGTCGTTCACGTGCTCCCCCCTCCTGACCCGTCGGCGGCGACGGTCACCGGCATGCCAGTCGCAATTGATTCGTACGCGGCGACGGTCACCGCGACGGCGACGGCGGCGTCGCGGCAGTCGTACGCCGGTGGCCGGCCGGCGCGCAGACTCGCCTCGAGGTCGTCGAGTGTGGCGGTGAGCGGGGCCGGGTCGACCGGCAGCTGTCGCTGGCCATCGCGGCTGTAGTGGTGTACCGCTGGCGAAGCGGCGTCCACCTCTACGTGGCCGTGTGATCCGATCAGCCGCATTGTGGTACTCGCCGCCGCCGTTGCGGGCACGGCCGGCACCTGGCCCAGAACGAGCGACGCGACCACGCCATGGGTGAACCGGACCGACGCGACCGCCGTCTCGAGGCTGGCCGTCCCCGCCTCGGCGAAGACCTCGACCGGTTCGCAGCCGGTCAGGGCGCGCGCACAGTCGATCGCGTCGCCGAACGCTCGGGCCAGACCGTCAACGCCGGACAGACACTCCACGTTGATGCTGCGGGGCAGGCCGAGGTGACCGGCGTCGAGCCAGGCCCGTACCCGCCGGACGGCCGGGGCGAGGGCCGCAGTCGTGACCGCGCAAATCCGGCCGGCGGTCTGAGCTGCCGAGACCACTCGACCACAGTCGATAGTGGATGTGGCCAGCGGGCGTTCGATCAGCAGGTGCAGGCCTGCCGCCAGCAATGTTTCGGCGGCGGCCACGTTCTGCGCCGGATGTAGGCACAGGGCCGCGACGTCGGCACCGGTCGTCCTCGCCTGCTGCGCCGTGTCGACCACGCCAGTTACCTCGAAGCCCGGATGGTGCTCCAGTGCCCTCGCGTGCGCGTGCGCCGCGGCCCCAGCGCCGACCACAACGGCCCGTAGCTTCGCGCGGGTGGGCCGTGGTTCAGGCATCGGAGCCGATCTCGACTGGCTTTCCGGTCTCCAGCGAACGTTGGGCCGCCAGCGCAGCGGCCAACGCCGCTCGGGACTGGTCCAGGGTTATCAGCGGCTGCACCTGCCCGGCGATGACCGCGGCCGCGTGGACAGCCTGGTGGTAGAGGGCGTCGGCGGTCGATCCGTGGCTGACAGTGATGGGTGTGCCGCCGAGGGTGGCGTCCTCCGCGGTGTGGTGGGCGAGGATGCCGGTGCTGCCGGCAAGCATCATGCGGCGCAATGCGTCACCGGGGCGGCGCAGGCCGTAGGAGAGTTCGGCCAGGGCGAGGCCACCGTCGGCGAAGCGGGCTGTCAGGTGGAAGCTGTCGGGTGTCGGCATGTCCGGCGCATGAGTACACCAGCCGCGGACGAACACCCGGACCGGCCGGGAGCCGAGCAGCCAGATCGCCAGGTCTAGCGGGTGCATCCCGTTGTGGACCAGGTGCCCGCCGGAGTGGGCCGGATCCAGCTGCCAGCCGTGCCAGCCACCGGGCCAGACATGGCCGACATACCAGGTGAGGTGCAGCAGGGTGGGTGTGCCGATTTCGCCTTCCTGGGCAGCCGCGGCAAGTGCGCGCACGGCGGGTTGGAATCTCGCGGTCTGTCCAACCATGACCCGGACGCCGGCCGACTGTGCGGCGGCGACAATGGCGTCGAAATCGTTTAGCGACCGGGCCGGCGGCTTCTCGACGATGACGTGTTTGCCCGCGGCGATTGCCGCGAGCGCGCGGGCCGGATGGTCGCGGGTGGGGCCGCATACCACCACTCCGGCCACAGCGGGGTCGGTGAGGGCATCCTGCGCTCGCACCGTGGCGATGCATCCGGGTGCCAGCGCGGCGACCGATCGTGCCCGGGCCAGGTCCGAGCCGACCACGTGGGTGACGCGTGCACCGTGGACCCTGGCCAGCGCCGCGACGTGGTCGCGGGCGATAGCGCCGGATCCGTAGACCGCGATGCCGACGGGTGCCACGGTGTCACTTGCCCGGCTGGGGGCCGCTAATGGACACGGGGGAGGAGGCCGACGCGTCGGGGACGCCGGCGAAGTCGGCGGCCGCCCTGGCCAGTTCGGCGGCGATCCGCGGGACCTGTTCGATGCCGAGCCGCACGGCCGGGGCCGACATGCTCAGCGCCACCGGGAGCCGGACGCCGTGGATCGGCACCGCGATGCACCGGCTCTCCGGCTCGTTTTCCTGGTCGTCGACCGCGTAGCCGTGCTCGCGGACGCGGGCCAGTTCGGCCAGGTAGGCCTCCGGCTGTGTGATGGTGTTGTCGGTGCGGCGGGGCATGCCGGTGCGACGCAGGATCTCCAGGACGTACTCGGCCGGCCGCCAAGCGGTGAGAACCTTGCCGAGAGCGGTGGAGTGGATGGCGTCGCGTTCTCCGGGTCGTGGAGCCGTGCGGGTCGAGTGTGGACTCTCGGCGATCTGCAGATACACCACCTGCCCGCCGTCGAGCATGCTGAAGTTCACCGTCTCGCCGAACTGGTCGCGCAGCCGGCGCAGGTACGGCCGGACCCGCTGGCTGAGGACGTCCAGGCGTTCGCTGCGCAGGGCGAACCCGACGGTGTAGTTGCCCGCTTCTGTCCGCTCGATGTATCCCCGGGCCTCCAGGGTTGCCAGGTACCGGAACGCGGAGCTCTTCGGCGGCTGGGTGGCCTTGGCGACGTCGATCAGGGTGAATTCGTCCGGGCGCTGCTGGACCAGGTCGAGGATGTCGCAGACACGCTGCACCGAGCGGATCGAGTACCGGGCGTCGTGCATCGCGAGTCACTCCAGGATCCGCTGGTAGATGAGATCGGAGGGTAGGCCCAGCTTTGCCGGCCTGGCCGGCGCGATGCCGACGACGGGGGTTGCGGGCCGCACCACGGCGCGGCGCTGCAGCGCGGCGACATGGCCGCAGGCGGGTGCTTCGACGATGGCGAGCACCTGTCCGCGTGGGTCCAGGACGCTGCCCACCCGCTGCCCTCGGACGACGACGTCGAGTAGGTCGACCTCGGGCAGAAACAGGCCGGCGACTGGGGCGGTGGTGAAGCTGTCGGTGTCTCCGTCGCCGTGCAGCCAGCGTGCCGGCCGGCTGGGTGTGTCGCTGTCGGGCGGCAGCATCTTCAGGTGGGCGAGGACGTTGGTCACGCCGGTGGTGTAGCCATCGAGAAGGCGCTGGTCGAGGGTGCCGCCGCCCGGTGATTCCACATAGATCGCCGGGATGCCGAGGTCTCGGGCGAGCGTCAGGGTGCGTCCAGGACCGAGGGTGGGGTGGGTCCAGACCAGGCCGGCGCCGAACGCGACCGCCAGTTCTACTCCTGCTGTGGCGATGTCGCTGCCGTCGTCGAGGCCACCGGCGAAGAACGGCATGTCGGTCGCCGGAGACGAGGTGTGCAGGTCGATCAGGACGTCGCTGCCGCGGATCAGCCGCTGCCCGATGAGGGCAGCGAGCTGGGCGGTGGGGGAGCCGGCGGGGTCGCCGGGGAAGCAGCGGGCGAGGTTGCCGCCATCGGCGGGGCCGGTGCGGCTGTTGGCGGCGAAGGCGGCCTCATGGGTGACGGGGACGACGCGCAGCCGGCCGGCTCGCAGCGGCAGCGGCCGGGTGGTCAGCCGTCCCGCGCCGACGATGCCACCAACCTCGTTGCCGTGCACGCCGCCGAGTACCAGGACCGTCGGACCGTCGCGGCCGCTGTCCAGCTCGTAGACGGTGACAGCCGGCCCGGCGGGGTCGGCCAACCGGACCTCGGTCCACTGGAGGCTCATTGCAGCGCTCCGGCCGGCTGGACGACGGGATCCTCCTGCGCGTAGTGGCAGGCCGTTTCGGCACCGGCTGGGGTGCGCACTTGCAGGACTGGTGGTTCGGCCTCGCAGCGGTCGTCGGCCTTCCAGCACCGGGTGCGGAACGGGCAGCCGGACGGCGGGTTGGCGGGGTTGGGTACGTCGCCGGTCAGCAGCCGACGCCGGTTGGGATCGCGCAGGCGCGGATCGGGTACGGGTACGGCTGACAGCAGTGCCTGGGTGTACGGGTGGGCCGGTCGGGTGAAGACGGTGTCGGCCGCGCCGTACTCGACGATGTGGCCGAGATACATCACCGCCACCTGGTGGGCGAGGTGCCGTACGATGGCGAGGTCGTGCGCGATGAACAGGTAGGCGACGCCGAGCTCGCGTTGCAGGCGGGCGAGCAAGTTGACCACCTGGGCCTGGATGGAGACGTCGAGGGCGGACACCGGTTCGTCCAGGATGAGCAGCTTAGGTTGGAGGGCGAGCGCGCGGGCGATGCCGACGCGCTGCCGCTGGCCGCCGGAGAATTCGTGCGGGTAGCGGCTGAGGGCCTCCGATGCAAGCCCGACCAGCTCGAACAGCTCACGGACCCGGTGCTGCCGGCTGGCCCGGTTACCGATACCGTGGATGGCCAGCGGTTCGGCGACGATGTCACCGACCGGCATCCTAGCCGGCAGCGACGCGTACGGGTCCTGGAAGACGTACTGCAGGTCACGGCGTACGCCGCGCAGCGCGCGTGCCCGCATGGTGGCAAGGTCACGGCCGTCGAAGATGACGCGGCCGGCGGTGGGTGGGTGAAACCGCATGATCGTGCGGCCGACGGTGGACTTTCCGCAGCCGGACTCGCCGACGAGGGCGAGGGTCTGTCCCGCTGCGACGGTGAACGAGACGCCGTTGACCGCCTGTACTGTACCGCGCTGCCGCTGCAGGATGCCGCCGCGGATCGGGAAGTGCTTGACGAGGCCGTCCACTCTCAGCAGAGGCTCGCTACTCATACCCTCACCTCCGCCAATTCGGTGTGGAAATGGCACGCGGTCTGGTGGCCGGGGGCGGCCGTGGTCAGCTCGGGCCGGGTGTGGCACTCCTCGCGGTCGCGACTGAGCGGACAGCGTGGACGGTAGGCGCAGCCGGATGGCAGCCGCTGGGGGTTGGGTGGTTGCCCGCCGATCGCGGGCAGTTCGTCCACCGGCTGGTAGAGCCTCGGCAGGCTCTGCAGCAGGCCGCGGGTGTAGGGGTGGCGGGCGTGGTGGAATGTGGTGTCGACGTCGGCGGTTTCCACGATCCGACCGGCGTACATGACGATCACGCGCTGGGTCATCTCCGCGATGACCCCCAGATCGTGCGTGATCATCACGAGTGCGGCCCCGGTCTCCTGCTGGACGCGACGCAGCAGGTCCAGGATTTGCGCCTGGATGGTGACGTCGAGGGCCGTGGTCGGCTCGTCGGCGATGATGAGCCGGGGACGGTTGGCCATCGCGATGGCGATCATGGCGCGTTGGCGCATCCCCCCGGAGAACTCGTGGGGGTATTGTCGGGCCCGTTGCCGGGGGTTGGGGATGCCGACCTCGGCGAGGAGTTCGACCGCGCGGTCGGCGGCGGCTTTGCGGGTCATGCCCTGGTTGTGTCGGCGCAGTCCCTCGGCAACCTGGGTACCTATGGTCATGACAGGGTTCAGCGCGGTCATCGGGTCCTGGAAGACGAGGCCGACGTCCTTGCCGCGCACGCTTTGCAGTTCGCGTTCGCTGAGCGCGACCAGGTCCCGGTCATCGAGGTAGGCGTGTCCGGCCACCACCCGCCCGGAGGCGGGAAGCAGCCCGAGGGCGGACATCACGGTGACGGTCTTGCCGGAGCCGGACTCGCCGACGATGCCGACGGTCTCGCCGGGGTAGACGTCGAAGCTGACGCCGTTGACCGCGGGGACGATCCCACCATCGACCCGGAACTCCGTGACGAGGCGGTCCACCCGGAACATCGGCGCGCTGGTCATCGCGCCTGCCTCGGGTCGGCCGCGTCGCGCAGTCCGTCGCCGACGAAGTTGACCGCCAGAACGGTCAGTGCGATAGCGATGCCCGGCGGCAGCCACAGCCACGGCATGGACTCCAGGATGGTCAGCGACTGAGCCTCGTTGAGCATGTTGCCCCAACTCGCCGTCGGCGGAGGCACCCCGAGCCCGAGGAAGGAGACAGTTGCCTCCAGCAGGATCGCCTGCGCGACACCGAGGGTGGCGACCACGGTCAACGGGGCGACCACCACCGGGACCACATGCTTGCGCAGGATGCGCGTCGGGCCGGCGCCCAACCCGCCGACCGCGACGAGGGAGTCCTGCCCGCGCAGCGACATCGTCAGCCCGCGGACGATCCGGAACGGCGTCGGCCAACTGAACAGCCCAATGGACAGGATGAGGGTGGGAAGGCTCGGCCCGACGAAGGCGGCCACCACGATGATGACGATGAGACTGGGGAACGCCAGCACGACGTCGGCGATCCGGCTGATGAACCCGTCGACCCAGCGGCCGAAGTAACCGGCGACCGCGCCGAGCGCCAGCCCGATCGAGGTGGAGACCAGCGCCGCGCTCAAACCGACTAGCAGCGAGATGCGCCCCCCGATGAAGAGGCGGGCCAGGACGTCGCGGCCGGCGGAGTCGGTGCCCAGCAGGTGTTCGGCGCCGGGTGGGCGTCGGACGGCGGTGGGGGTGACCTGATTCGGGTCGATGCCGATCACGACCGGCGCGATGATCGCGGCGGCGGTGAACAGGGCCAGCATCACCAGCCCGGCCACGGCCAGGCGGTGGCGCAGGAACCGCCGGGCGGCCAGGCGGCCGGGCGACAGTGCCCCGGCGCCGGCCGGCAGCACGCCGGTGGCGGATGCGGTATCCAGGACGGCCATCGGTTCTGCCTCCTACAACCGGATTCTCGGGTCGATGACCGCGTACGCCACGTCGGCCACCAGGTTGCACAGCAGCACGAGCACCGCGACCGCCATCACGAAGCCGAGCAGGATCGGGTAGTCACGGGCGAGGACGGCGTCCAGGGCCAGCCGGCCCATGCCGGGCCAGGCGAAGACCCGTTCCACGACGACGGCCCCGGCAAAGAGTACGGGCAGCTGGATGGCCACCACAGTGACCAGCGGGATCAGCGCGTTGTGCAGGGCGTGTCGGCCGATGACCCGGCGCCGGGTCAGACCCTTGGACCGGGCAGTGGTCAGGAAGTCCTGTCCCAGCACCTCCAGCATGCCGGCCCGCGCATACCGCACGTATGGCCCGGCGAGTGCGAAGCCGAGGATGGCAGCAGGGAGTATCAGGTGGTGCAGGAAGTCGGCGAAGCTTCCGCCGCCGACGGAGTTCATCCCGGCGGTCGGTACCCAGCGGAGCTTGAGGCCGAAGACGTAGATGCCAAGCAGCGCCACGAAGAAGCTGGGCAGGGAGATGGCCAGCAGGCTGGCCACGGTGGCGGTGTAGTCAACGGCGGAGTTGCGGTGCATCGCCGCGAGGATGCCCAGCGGTATGCCGACGAGCAAGGCGATCACCAGAGCGGTGCCCATCAGCCAGATGGTCGGGCCGAGCCGTTCCAGCATCACCTCGGCCACTGGGCGGCCGCTGGTGTAGGAGTAGCCGAAATTGCCGTGCAACAGCTGGCCGGTCCACCGCGCGTACTGCACCGGCAGTGGGGAGTCCAGGCCGAGCCGGTGGCGTTGCAGGGCCACGGCGGCAGCTCGATCCCCGGAGAATGACATGGGATCGACCATCATCTCCGCCGGGTCGCCCGGCATCAGCTGCAGCAGGACGAACAGCAGCATGCTGATGCCGACGAGCACCACTAGGGACACCAACAGGCGCCGGATGACGAAGGCGGTCACCTACCACTCCCTCCTCGTGGTGTGCCGGTGAGCTGGTGCCTCCGGGACGCGGAGGCGCCAGCTCGGTCAGCGCGGGCGGCTACCTACTTCACCGACCAGTCGGCGGCGTTCCAGAAAGCGTCGACCACCGACGGGTTGAGCTTGAATCCCTGCAGCCGGTTGCTCGTTGCGGCCAGGGTGTTCGGCACGTACATGACGAAGATCGGAGCCTCGCGGTTCACCAGGCGCTGCGCGTCGGCGTAAATCTTCTGCCGCTGCGCCTGGTCGCTGGCGGCGATGCCGGCTGCCAGCAGTTGGTCCAGTTGTTTGTTGCAGTACCCGCTGATGTTTGAGCCACCAATGTTGGCGCAGGTGAGCCGGGCGTTCATCGACGCCGGGTCGATGACGAACAGGCCGTATCCCGACACGAGCAGGTCAAAGTCGCGCTTGGCGATCGCGTCGGACAGCTCGGCCGCCTGGTAGTTCTTCACCACCGCGTTGATGCCGACCGCCTTGAGCTGGGCGGCGACGATGGTGACCATGGTGTCGCGGTCGCGGGTGCCGGGCACCAGCTCGATGCGGACCTGGGTCTTAGGGTTCCAGCCGGCCTGGGCCAACAGGGTCTTGGCCTTGGCCGGATCGTAGTTGTAGTGGATCAGGTCGGACGGCATCGCCCAGTCAGGCCCGTGCACGAGCGTGTCGACCACCTTGCCTTCGCCGGAGAGGACCTGGTTGACCAGGGCCTCCCGGTCGATGGCGTACATGATGGCTTGCCGGACCCGTACGTCGGCCAGTTTGCCGGAGTCGAACGCCGTGTGCAGGGCCATCACGCCTGGGCCGTCGGCACGGTGCAGCGTGACGCCGTCCAGGCCCTCAATGCGCTTGGCGTCCGGGGCGGCGACCTGGGCGTAGTCCAGCTTGCCGGTCTGTAGTTGGGCCATCGCCGCATCGGTAGTGAGGTACTGGGCGAAAACCCGGTCGAGGCCGAGCTTCTTGCGGTAGTGCGGGTTGGCGTCGAACTCGACCTGGTCGTCGGTGACCCACCGCTTGAAGACGTACGGACCGAGCCCGACGGTCGGCTCCCGGAAGAACGGGTTCTTGGTGAGCCCTTCGATCGGGAACTTGCTCACGACGTGTTCCGGAAGGATGAACATGATCGGTTGGACCAGCTCGTCCAGGAACGCCACGTTCGGCTGGTCGAGTTGGATAACGAAGGTGTAGTCGTCGGGGGCCTGGAAGCCCGACACGCTGGTCGCGGTGCCGTCCGCGAGCGCCTTGGCGCCGGTGACGACGGAGAACTTGCCCGCGTAGCTGCTACCAGTCTTCGCGTTGGCGTAAAGGTTGTAGGTGAAAACGACATCCTTGGCGGTGAACGGATGGCCGTCGCTCCACTTGACGCCCTTGACGAGGTGGAAGGTCCAGGTCCGGCCGTCTGGGCTGACGTCCCAGCTTTCGGCCAGTCGGGGCCCGTACTTGTTGTCCGAGGTGGCCGAGACCAGTGCGTCCCGGTGCAGCTGTTCCATCAGGTGGTCGGGCCCGATCGAGGCGAGCAAAGGGTTGAATCCGCGCGGTGCCTGGTACAGCTGCACGGTTACGTCTCGGCTGGCAGTGGCGCTGTCGTCAGGGGAGGAGGTACAGGCGGCGGTTGCCATTGCCAGGCCGAGTAGGCCGGCGACGAGTGCCTGAATGTGTCGTCGCATGATCATCAGCCTTCCAGTTCTGCGTTTCATTTGTCAAAACGATGCGTTTCATAAAGCAGGAAGCGGGCTGATGCGTCGAGGCCAGCCCGGGGCGCAGGTGGTTATCGGGATCGCAGCCGGTTCCAGGCGACGAAGCGCCGCCGTGCCGGTGAGTAGCTGTAGAAGACGACCAGGACGTCGCCGCCCGGCAGGTTCACCATCGCCGGGTAGCCGCATTGGTACTCCGAGGTGTAGTGGTAGCCGTGCGGGTCGACCAGCGGTAGCGGTGCGGACCAGCTGCGACCGCCGGAGTCGCTGCGGCGAACCTCGACGCCGGGTGTGCCTACGCCACCGTCGGGCGCGAAGCGGCGCGTGGCCAGCAGCAGCGTGCCGTCGTCCATTCGGTGCAGCAGCGGCGACATGCCGGAGAAGCCGATCCGTTCGTACGGTCCCCACGCCCTGCTGCCGAAGCACGGCGAGCAGGTGGTTGTCGTCGTCCAGCGGCAGCACGGTGGTCTCGCTGAAGCCGTCGATCGGACTGTGCGGGCGAAACGCCGGATCGGCGGTGGCGGCCAGGTCGGGGTTACCGTCCACGCTCACCCCGCCGACCTTGGGCGTGGCATAGGGACCGGTCAGCCTCGCCCGCGGGTCGTAGGCGATGGTCGCACCGGTCGTCCAGGTCGCTCCCGCGTCCGAGGACTCCAGCAGCGCCGAGCGCCAGCGCTGCTGGACGGTGCGCTGCCCCCAGACCGGCCACAGCAACCGGCCGTCGGACAGCTCGACCAGCTCGCCGTAGACGGCTGGACCGTAGAAGTCGACGTCGATGGGATCACCGCCGCTCCAGGTCTGCCCCCCGTCAGTGGAGCGCAACAGATGAAGCGAGATGACCCGACCGGCGACCCCCTGCCCCCTGCTCCATCGCACGCCGTTATATGGCAGGAGCACCGTGTCATCGCGCAGGGTGGTAATGGCCACCGCGTTGAGTACCGCGTCGAGCCCATCGCCGGGGGTCGCCACGATCTCTGGTGGGGACCAGGTCCGGCCCTGGTCGCTCGATCGCACCAGCCCGACGGTGCCGCCGGGCCAGCCGTCGGGCACCGTGGAGAACGACGCGAGCAGCGATCCGCCAGACCAGGTGAGGCCGGGGAACATCGCCGGGACGGCGTCGACGACGACGCCCGCGTCGGTGATCTCCAGGCCGCTCATGCTGTGGCCTGGGGATGGATCGGGCTGATGCGGCGCGCTGACGGATGCGTCGTGGTCATCCCGAACCTCCAGCGTTTCATGTAGTGAAGCAGCCGTTCTATTTTTGGGGAATCTAGACCGTGGCGGGAGTGCGGTCAAGATCGGTCTGCTGCCTGGTTGCCTGTCGATGAGTGGTCTTTGGTTCCGTTGGCCGGAATTCCGCCTCAGGCCGGGGTGGTCGGCCCGACGAGAGCGACGCCTGGCAGGCCGCGGGCGGTGTCCCGGACGAGCAGCTCGTCGATGGCGATCTCGCTCGGCTCGCTGGATTGCTCCAGGAAGGCCAGTAGGTGCGCGACGGTGCCGGCCGCCCCCAACGGGGCAAGCCGGCCCCGGACGACACCGTCGACGCTCACGGCGATCGCGCCGAGCGCCAGATCGACATGCAGCTCGACGAGGTGCCAGTCGTCCTTCGCCAGCCGTGCGGGCGTCGGCAGTGGGTGGAATACCTGGGCGGCCTCGCGGTCCGGCAGGATCCGCAGGAGGTGCTGCACATCATTGCCGAAAGTGAAGGCGGTGTCCCCGTACGGTTGGGACACCTTGATGTAGCGGGTGGTGACCGCGGGGCCGGTGATCGTGATGACCGGGCCTTCCTTGACCGCAATCCAATCCTCGAGCGCCCGCCAGTCGCCGGCGTTAGTGTCCGACACCCACACCCGAAGGTCGTCCGGCCGGATCCGGTTGCCGTCCGCGGTCAGCACGTCGTCGTCGACCAGCTGCACACCGGTGACCTCGGTCGGCGCGAACATGTCCGCTCCAATGCTGCGGTACTGGTAGTCCAGGGCGAAGCCGCCGCGGGTACCGAACGACGCGAGATTGCCGGCGGCCGGGTCGATGTCGTTGCCGAGGTAGCCGATGACGGGCAACGGTTGCGGCGCCTGTGTGGTGGCCAGCAGCTCCCCGGCGGGCGTGAGCCGCAGCGCCAGTACGGTACCGGTGGCGAGACTGTGGTCGCCGTACGCCTCCTGCAGGCTCAGCCGCAGACCGCTGCCGAGACTCGTCCAGCGCAGCGCAAAGCGGACGGTACCTTGCTGGATCGCGGGGAACTGGCGTGTGGCGGCCGTCTCGTTCGGCGGTGTGCTGCGTAGCCTTACCGCCTGCCGTCCCGCGCGGGAGCCAGGGACCAGGTCCAGGATGCCCGCTCGCAGTGTGCGCCACCACCGCGATTGGGCGAGTTCGACGCCGCGGCTGGCGCCGCCAGCGTCGCGGTAGCTGATGACATCCAGCGCTCCGTGGCTGTCACGAAGGTAGACGTCGAAGTCCTCCACGAGCAGGATCTGACCGGGCGGACCGCCTTGGTTGCTCCAGGCAAAGACCCGGTCGCCGGTGGCTGCCGGCGCGGAGTCGGCGTTCACGACCCGGCGGATTTCCCCGGTGTTGAACCAACCCGGGGTGGCCAGGGCGGTCGCTCCGATCAGGTTGTGGTAGCCCTGCCAGGTCCGGCCGTCGTCGTCGCTGTACGCGACCGTGAGGTCGTTGCGGGCGTAGCTGGTCTGGCCGAAGGCGTTGTGGCCGGAGAAGGTCAGGGTGAGTCCCTTGCCCTGACCACCGATCAGCGTCGGCTGAGTGTTGGAGGCCAGGACGGTGCTGTCGGTGATCGGTGTCCACGTCCGCCCGTCGTCGAAGGACTGGCTCAGCGCGAAGTACCTTTTCTGCCGTGTCTGCTGGCGTGCCAGTAGCAGGATCCGCCCGTCGCTTAGCTGGGCGAGCCCGTTCTCGGTGACCCCGATTTCGAAACCGACGTCGTCGGGCACCGTGAGTTCGCTGCGGCTCTGCACCCAGGTGCGGCCGCGGTCGGTGGATCGCACGAAGCCCAGTGCGAACGTCCCGTCCGAGCGGATCATGTACGAGATGGGCAGCACGTAGGCACCGGACCGGGTGCGGATCGGGCTGGTGTAGGTCAGGCCCCAGGAGACCGGCCGGTCGTCGCCGATCGTCCGCAAGGGAATGTGCCTCGGCGTACCGAAGACCGGCCGCCCGTCGCTGGTGTACGAGGCGGCCTGGACCACGTACGTCTGGACGTTGTTCCTCGTCGGGTCCATGTAGTCGCCGCCGAGGTGGACGGTCGCCACCAGGTAGACGAAGGTCAGGACGCCTGTCTCCGGGTCCACAATGTACCCACTGGGGCTTTCCAGCCGAGTATTGGGCAGGTCGCTGGGCGCAAGGATTTGTTCGGGGCCTGACCAGGTCCGGCCCCCGTCCCGGCTGAACCGGGCCTGAAGTCCCGACGGCGGCCGGACGCTCGTCACTACCATCATGGTCCCGTCGGGAAGCCGAACCGTCTTGAGCGCGTCCGGTGGGGCGGGATGCTCGGTGAGGGTGACGTTGCCGTACTGCACCTGCAGCGTGTCGACGTCGCGGGTGACGCGGTTGACGGCGTCGGGGTTGCCGCTGTAGGCGAAGATCGGCACGGTGGCGTTGGCGTGGATCTCCGGGATCCGCACGAAGACCCCCGATCCGTCCGCGTAGGCGTGCAGCTCGTTGCCGGCGGCGTCGGCGAATCGCAGGTCGCGTAGGTCTTCGGCGAGCTGGCCGGCGGCGACCAGCCGGTCGACTCCGAGCGCGGCGAAGCTGACGTAGACGGCGCGGTCGCGAAGCGTCCTGCCATTGGCGTTCCTCACCAGGACCGGTGTCTTGTAGCGCCACACGCCGCCGCCGGAACCCACGAACTGGCGGTGGCCGAGTCGGTGCACCCGCAGGCCGGTCTGCATATTGTTGATGACGAAGGTGAATCCGGTCTGTTCACCGCGATGGCAGTGCACCTTGACGTAGCGCGCTGTGGTGTCCAAGCCATACAGCCACAGGTCGCCGCCCAAGTCGACGGTTTCCGTCCGCAGCTTGGTCCAGGAGACGTTGTCCTGGCTGGCGTAGACGGAAAGGTCGCGGCTGTTGAGCCGGCTTGCCGCGTTCTCGGCCACGAGCTCGATGGCATCGACGTATTGTGGGCTGCCCAGGTCGGCGCCGACGCTGCGGTAGTTGTAGTCCAGCGCCAGCCGGACGTCTTCGCCGAATCGCGTCAGCGACGAGGTGAGTGGGCTGCGGTCGTCCTCGGTGAAGCCCACCGTGGCGCCGAGCACCTCGCTGGACGAGGCTGCGCTGGCCGGGGCGGAGCCGAAGCTAGCGACGACGGCGCCGGCGCCCACAGTGGCGGACAGGGCGATGAAGTCACGGCGACGGATGGGGTGAGTCACTTCCGGACCTCCGTTGTCCAGTATGGATGGTCTGCCCTACGGACAGGTGATACGTGCGGATGGTCAGTCGGTGGCGGGCAGGTCTTGCCACGCCTGGACATCGGCTGCGCGGGTGATCGCATCGGCTGCGGCCAGCGCGGCGACCCCGTCAGCGAGCGTCACGCGAGGTTTCTCCTCCTCCCGGTAGACGGCGAGCAGGTGAGCGGCCTGGCGGTGCAGGACCGCAGCGGGCGGCTCCGGCAGCTCGTACAGCTGTATTCGGTCGGTCGACCGGGTCCGGACCGTGATCGTGCCGTGGCCGAAGTCGGCCAGCAGGGAGCCGCCGGTGCCGAGGACGTGCAGGGTGCGGGTGCCTACCGGTTCGAGGTAGTCGAGGTGGAAGGTGGCGCGTAGCCCAGACGCGAATTCGAGCAGACCGTCCACGCAGTTCGGTGTTTCGACGTGTGGTACAGCGTGGACGGTCCGGGCCGCGGCGAAGGCACGGTTGATCGGGCCGAAGAACCACCGCAGGTAGTCCCATTCGTGGGAGTAGTCGCGGTAGAGCCGGACGGGTTCGTCGGTGCGGAACCGCCAGGCGGCGGCTTCGATGGTGCGGTAGGCGCCGAGCATCGCGTGCGCCGTCACCGGAAGACCGATTTCGCCGTCGGCCAACAGCTGCCGGGCGCGCTGCACGACCAGACGGTGTCGCAAGACGTAGCCGACCAGCGCGGGCGTCCCGGTCGCAGCCACCGCCCTGGCCGCCTCCTGCGCCTTGGCCAGGTTCTCGGCCAGAGGCTTTTCCACCAGTACTGGTATCCGCCGCTCGGCGGCCGCCTGCAATTGCGGCGTGTGGACCTGGTCCGGGCCGGCGATCACCAGGGCGTCGGTTCCCGCGTCAAGCAGATCGCCGAAGTCCGCCACCGTCCTAACGAGATTCGGGTAGGCGCTGGCCTTAGCCCGGCGTTGGGCATCGGGGTCGAACGCGACCAGACGGACGTCGCGAACCTGGGCGAACGCGGCCACATGTTGCAGCCCGATGGAACCGAGCCCGCTTATGCCGACCAACATGCGGCGGCCTTCCCTACGCGCGTTGCCATCAGTACGTAATCCATCCACCGTCGACCACCAGCCCGGTGCCGGTGATGAACGACGCCTCCTCGGTGCATAGCCAGGCCACAGCGGCCGCGACGTCCGTTGCAGTTCCGCGCCGGCCCAGGGGAGTGTGCCGGTCGAAGGGGCCTGGCCGTGCGGTCGGGTCGGCCGGCCGAACCTGGATGTCACCGGGTGCGACGTGGACCGCCCGGATGCCCCGAGCAGCCAGTTCGAACCCCAGCGCCCGGGTCAGACCGACAAGTCCCGCCTTCGCCGCCACATACGCGGAGGCATCGGCCTGGGCCGCGTATGCCGCGACGCTGGTGATGTTGACGATGATCGACCCGGGGGCCATGTGGGGCACCGCCGCCCGGGCGCAGCGGAACGGGGCTTTGAGGTTGACGTCGATGACGGTGTCGAGCCGCGCGTCGTCATAGGCGGTGAAGTCGGCCGTTGCCGCCGGGCCGGTGATAGCGGCGTTGTTCACCAGGATGTCGATGCGCTGCAGCCGCTGCACGGCGGACCCGATCAACGCGCGGCACCCGTCGGCGGTGGCGAGGTCCGCGCCGATCGGCACGATGGCGCGGCAACCGGTGCCCAGCCGGGCGGCCGCTGCCTGCGCCTCGTCGAGGGTCAGCGCGCCCAGGACGACCTGGGCGCCGTCGTCGGCCAACCGTGCCACGATGCCCGCGCCGATCCCGCTCGCCCCGCCGGTGACGACGGCGACCTTGCCAGCGAGCGGACGCGGCGTGGTCATCGCAGCAGTCCCGGCGGCAGCTCGGCGCGGTCGAGGTGGGTGACCGCGGTCTGCAGATGTGCCTGCGCGTCGCGCAGGACCGGGGTGCCGTGACCCGGCAGCAACGCGTCCGGCGCCAGCTTCGCCATCGATCGCAGGCTGCTGTCCAGCGCGCCCAGGTCGCTGTCCGGGGTGGCCAGAAACGCGACCCTTCCCCGGGAGAACACCAGGTCGCCGCTGAACAGCATGCGGGTGCCGCCGTCGAGCGCGCTGAAGCAGCAGTGCCCGGTGGCATGGCCGGGCGTGGGATGGATCTCGAGGGTCAGGTCTCCGACGGCAACGGGTGCAGGATCGAGCGGCGTCACCGCGGCCGGGCGCGGGCGCAGCTGTTTGGGGTAGACGCCGGCCTGCCGTGCCCGGCGTAGCCCTGAGGCATCCTCGTCGGCGGTGGCGACGATGGTCGCGACCGGCGCCAGTGCGTAAACGGTTGCGCCGAGGTGGTCGGCGAGGTCGGCGGCGCCGCCAGCGTGGTCGGCGTGCGCGTGGGTCAGGTAGATCCGGGAGACCCGTCGCTGGCCGATGCAACTTTGGACGTTGGCGGCGATGCGGGCGGATGCCAGGCCGCAGCCGGCGTCGATGAGTACGGCGTCCTCGCCGCCGTCGAGTAGGTACACGTGGCAGTCGTGGGCATCGGTGAGGGCGAAGCCGAGACTTCCGCTGCCCACGACGCTTACCCGCCGAGTCAGCCTTATCGGTTCCGGCCAGGTCATGTCACGCCCGCGTCTCGTTGCTCTCACGCAGGACCGCCCGCACATGCCGGACCGCGTCGTCGCCGACGGCGGTCAGCGGCGGGGTCAGGGTGGCGGATTCGATCACGCCGCGTTCGACGAGGGCGACCTTCAACGCTCCGATCGCGCCGGCGGTGAACGAGGCAGAGCCGAGCGGGCCCTCGTAGATGCGATGCAGCAGTGCCAGCCTGTTCTGGACCGCCCGGGCCGTGGCCCAGTCGCCGGCCGCAGCGGCGTCGACGAGCGCCCGGTGCAGCTCGGTGAAGACGTTCGCCAGCCCGGGTACAGCACCGGTGAACCCGATCTGGAACGCGGCGTCGATGCACACCTCGGAGCCGGTGAGCAGCCGGGCGGTCGGTGCCGCCGCCACCGCCAGTGCCTCGGCCCGGTGCCCGGCCAGGTCACCGGAGCTGTCCTTGATGCCGACCAGGACGCCCTTGGCCACCAGCTGGCCGAGCAGTAGAGGACCGACGGCGGTGGGAACCCGGGCTGGTACGTGATAGGCGAGGGTCGGCAGCTGGCCGGCCTCGGCCACGGTGGTGTAGTGGTCGGCGAGTTCGCTCTGCGACAGCGGGAACATCGACGGCGGTGGGACGAGCAGGCTGCGCGCGCCGGCTGCGGCGAACCTACTGGCGAGCTGAGCCGCCTGGCGGGTGTGTAGCGCCGGAACGCCGACCATCACCTCGCGGTCGGTTGCCTCTGCGGCGGTGGCGATGATCGCCTCCTGCTCGTCGGGCAACAGATGCCCGCCCTCGCCGGTCGAGCCGAGAACCAGCACGCCGCTGGCGCCGGCCTCGACTACGTACCGGACAAGGCGCCGTAGCGACGGCAGGTCAACCTTTCCGTCGGGCGTCAGGGGGGTAATCAGCGGGGGAACGACCTCCCGGCCGGCGAACGACGGGGCTCTGTCAGTCAACTTGGCTCACCCGCGCAGCTCGCGGTGGATCGGCGAGTGCGGGCAGTTTGGTCCTGGCATCGGGGCCCCCTCGGGTCGGCAGCGCGGGCCATCGGCCCGTACGGTGTAGCGCGGGTCGGGTATGATCGCGGTGGTGAGAATGAAACCGCCGTTCTGGTCTGTGGTATCACTTACTAGTCGTCTGGCCGGTCCATGTCAATGATCGAAACGTGCTTGGTACACAGTGAGCAGCGCGGCCGGAGCGGAACGACGAATGGAGGGCAGTGATGCGAGACGACGACTTGGGCGACGCCCCGTCAGGTGCGGCGTACCCGATCCGCGCGGTGGATCGGGTGTGTGACCTGCTGGATGCCTTGCAGAAGCGGCCGACCACCGGAGCGTCGCTGGCTGCTCTGGCGGAGGACGTCTCGCTGCCGAAGAGTTCCGCGCTGCGGTACCTGTCCGCGCTGGAGGCGCGCAATTACGTCGAACGGGACGCAAGCGGCGTCTACCGCCTGGGTCTGGCGTTCCGCCCGCAGCGTTCGGAGTATCTGGCGGCGCTGCGCGAGGCGGTACTGCCGCACTTGGTCAAGCTGCGGGACCGGTTTGAGGAGACGATGAATTTCGCGGTTCTCGACGGCACGGAGGTCGTGCACGTCGAGGTGGTCGAGAGCGCTCGCCGGGTACGGCTGGCCGCCAGCCGCGGCGAACGCGCCTGCATCCACTCCACCGCCACGGGCAAGGTCATGGCGGGGCAGATTCCGGAGAACCGGCTGCGCAGCATCCTCGACCAGGCTGGGATGCCCGCCTTCACCGCCGACACCATCACCAACGTGGATGCGTTCCTCGCCGAGGTCAAGATCACCGTGGAGCGTGGCTACGGCATCGATGACTGCGAGAACCAGCCGGATGGTCGTTGCGTCGCCGTGCCCGTCGAGGGTCTGGCCGTACCAGCGGCGGTCAGCCTTAGCGCACCTGCCTCCCGCTTCGCCTCCGAGGATGCCCAGCGCGTCGCGCATCTGCTGCGCAAGCAGCTGGGGCCGCTCATCGCCGCGGTCCGCGCCGTACCACAGTGATGCCGCCGTCGCGTTGTGATCACCTGAACCGGTGCGTGGGGGTTGACGCACCCCAGATCACGGACGCTAGGGTGTCGAAAACGGAATCACAATTGCAACAACTGAAACGGTGGTCTCTGTGCGGCAACCCACGCCCGTGACAAGTCCCAACGCCGGTCCAGCGGCCGGCCCCTACAGTCCCGCCGTTCGGGTTGGCGACCTGCTGTTCGTCTCCGGACAGGGGCCGTTCCTCCCGGACGGCACCAAGGCGGGGCCCGGCTTCCGCAGCCAGGCGGAGGCCGTCTTCGATAGCATCGCAGCCCTGGCCGCGGCCGCCGGTACGGACTTGGCACACACGGTCCGGATTGGCTGCTACCTGAGCTCCTTGGAGCATTTCGCGGACTGGAACGAGGTCTGCGCGTCGCGGCTCGGCGCGCCGCCGCCGGCACGGACAACCATCCCCGTCGCCCTGCCCGACTTCGACATCGAGGTCGACGCCGTGCTGTGGGTGCCGCCGGCCGGTTCCGGCGACGGGGACGATGCGCGATGACCACTGTGCGTCGCGCCAGCGTCGACCCGGACAACGATAACGCGAGCCTTGCGATGCGGGCGGCGGCCGTACTGCCCGGCGGAGTCAGCTCGAACGTCCGCCTCAGCGCCCCACGGACCTTCTTCGAGCGGGGACGCGGTGCCCGACTGTGGGACGTGGACGGCAACGAGTACGTGGACTACCTGCTGGGACAGGGGCCGGCCTTCCTCGGCCACGCCCACCCGCAGATCAATGCCGCCGTCACCAAAGCAGTCAGCCGGGGCATGGTGTTCGGAGCCCAGCACGTCCTGGAGGTCGAGGCGGTCGAGAAGCTCCTCACCGCCATCGGTTGGGCAGACATGGCGCGGCTGGGTGTCTCCGGGACCGAGGCCGTGCACGCCGCGCTGCGCCTATCCCGCGCGGCAACCGGCCGCCGGCGAGTGATCGGGTTCGCCGGGCAGTACCACGGTTGGCTGGACACGGTGCTAATGGCGCACGGACCCGACGGAGCGCGCCCCGGCTCGGCCGGTCAACCCGCCGAGTACCTGGCCGACTGGCTGATCACCCCGTTCAACGACGTGGCCGCGCTGGAACGGCAATTCGCCGCACATCCTGGCCAGATCGCCGCGGTCATCCTGGAACCGATGATGTGCAACAGCGGCGCGATTCCGCCGCGGCCAGGCTTCCTGGAACGGCTGCGGGAACTCTGCACGGCCAACGGTACCGTGCTGATCTTCGACGAGGTGGTGACCGGGTTCCGCCTGGCCTTCGGCGGCGCTGCGCAGCGGTTCGGCGTCACCCCGGATCTTGCCATCTACGGCAAGGCCCTCGCCGGAGGGTGGCCGGTGGCGGCGATCGCCGGCCGGCGCGACCTGTTAGAACAGTTCGGCACCGGACGGGTTAACCACTCCGGCACCTTCAACGCCTCGGTGATGGCGGCCGCCGCGGTCTCGGCCACAATGGACGTCCTGACCCAGGAACCGCCTTACGCAATCATCGAGGCACATGGCCGTGCGCTCATCGACGGGTTGCGTGAGCTGGGGAACCGACACATGGTCGGACTGAATGTGCAGGGATTGCCGGCCGCGTTCCACGTCTCCTTCCGCCGTGACCTTAGCGGGTCGGGGGAGGCGGCCGACCACGCCGGCGTGCAGGCGCTGGACCTTGCCCGCTACGCCCGGTTCAGCCGTACTCTCATCCGGCACGGTCGCCGGCCGGGGTATCTGGTACTGCTCGGCCGCGCATGGCGAACGCGAGCTCGCCGACACCCTCGAACGGTTTGACCGGGCCCTCACCGCTGATCCCGCGGTAGGGGATGTATCGTGAGCCGGCCACGGGTCGCCGTGCTCGGCTTGTGGCACGAGACGAACACGTACGCACCCAAACCAGCCGACATGTCGGCGTTCAAGGCGTTCGAACTCGTGACTGGCGAGGACATTCGCCGACACCACGACGGTGACAGATCGGTCGTCAGCGGGTTCCTGGCCGCCACGCAACTTGACCCGGTGCCGGTCTTCTCCGCTGGTGCCTGGCCGTCCGGCCCCGCGCCAGCGCAGACGCTCGCCGCCCTGTTGGACCAGCTCACCGCGGCAGTCGCGGCCGCCGCAAATGAACAACCCTTCGACGGGGTACTGCTCAACCTGCACGGGGCGATGGTGGCCCAGGGAACGCCGGACGTCGAGGCGGCCGCCGTTGAGCGAATCCGCGCCGTGGTCGGTGACATCCCGCTCGCGGCGGTGCTCGACCTACACGCTAACCCGTCACCGCGGTTCGTCGCGGCGTGCACCGTCGTGCTGGCCTACGACACTTACCCACACGTCGACATGTGGGAACGCGGCTACGAGGCCGCGCAGCTGCTCGCCCAGGTGATCAACGGACGCGAGCTGTCCACTGTGGTAGCGAAGACACCCCTGCTGACCTGCCCGCTGGCTCAGTCCACCGAAACCGAACCGGTGCGCGGCCTGCTCGCCCGGGCGAAGGCACGCGCCGGCGCTGCCGGGCTCGCCCGCATCTGCCTTACCCTCGGCTTCCCCTTCAGCGATGTTGACCGCGCCGGTGTCAGCGTCCTCGTCGTCACCGATACCCGCCAGATCGATACCGCACGGCAGGTGGCCAACGAGACCCTCGCCGACATAGAGGCGCACGCTGCCGACTTCACCATCGACCTGCCCGACGCCGCCACCGCAGTCCGGAACGCCCTTGCGGCCGCCGCTGCACCCCATGCTGGCCGGCCGATTGTGCTCGCCGACGTCGCCGACAACGTCGGTGGCGGTAGCCCCGGGGACGGCACAGTGCTGCTCGCGGAGCTGATCGCCCAAGGCGCCCGGGACGCCGTCGTGGTCATCGCCGATGCCGCGGTTAGCCGGCGCGCGGCGCAGCTCGGCGTCGGGAATACCATCTCCGCCCAAGTCGGAGCCAAGGCCGACGACCGGCACGGCAAACCCGTACCACTCACCGCCGAAATCATCACGGTGACCGATGGCACCTACACCACGGCCGGTTCGTGGATGACCGGCCAGACCTTCAGCATGGGCACCACAGCCGTTCTCCGCAGCGGAGGACTCCGAGTCGTGGTCACCGAGCGGCCGACGCCGCCGTTCCACCGCGAACACCTGACCTCGGTTGGCATCGACCCCGCCACCGTGCCGATCATTGTGGCCAAGGGCGCGGTAGCGTGGCGTTCGGCGTTCCCGGACGCGGTACACGCGATCGAGGTCGCGACACCGGGCGTCTGTCCGGTCGACGTGTCGACCCTGCCCCGGACAACCACTGCGATCCGCGTGGTCGCCTGATGCCATCGACCACCGCCGTCGGGATTTGGCGCTGGGCGCAACGATTGCCGCTGGGCGACCAGCGCCACGCGGTGACCCTCGGCGAAGGCGACACACCGCTGCTGGACCTGACCGAAGCGCTCGACCTCGCGGACGTCACCGTCCACCTCAAATGCGAACACCTCAATCCGACCGGCTCGTTCAAGGACCGCATCGCGGCGGTGGCACTGTCGCTGGTGCGCGAACGGTCCCTGCACGGCGTCGTCGGCACATCCTCCGGCAACGGAGGCGCGGCCGCGTCCGCCTACGGCGCACGCGCGAACCGCCACGTGGTCCTGCTCGCCCTCGCGAGCACCCTGCCGGAGAAACTGGTCCAGATCCGAGCCGCCGGCGCGACCGTCCGCCTGGTTGAGGGACTGGGGCATGATCCGCAGACGACACGTCAGATTGCCGAAGAGGTGCGGTGCGCTGCGGCCAGGCGCGGGTACCTTCCTTTCCTGACCGGGGGCCGCTACGCGCCGGAGATCATGACCGGCGCCCGCACCATCGCCTACGAGCTGGCCGAGCAGGCCCCCGCCACCACCCACGTCTACGCCCCCATCGGAGGGGGAGGGCTCTACGCCTCGCTGTGGCGGGGCTACCGTGACGTCGCCGGTGTTATCCCCCGGCTGGTTGCCGTGCAGCCCAGCGGCTGCCCCACCGTCAGCGACGCGCTCGCCGGCGGCCGCGGCGAGCTGACCCGGCCCAGTACCACCACGATCTC
>Ga0310834_100741_pt1 | contig 28559 bp, 24 predicted proteins | sample SM_ome_2_FD_201314 | JGI IMG/M metagenome (GOLD analysis project Ga0310834, IMG submission 201314) | Sorghum-adapted microbial communities enriched on stacked mutant (SM) sorghum from Joint BioEnergy Institute, Emeryville, California... ... | reverse complement strand
CATCGTCGCGGTCAACAAAGACCCCGAAGCGCCCATCTTCGAACTGGCCGACTTCGGCATCGTCGGTGACCTGCACACCGTCGTCCCCCAGGCCATCGAAGAAATCAAGAAGCGCAAGGCCTGAAACAGAAGGGCCCTCGCTTCCGCTGGAGCGGCGAGGGCCCTTCTCTCGTTGCAGGTACCTTGCACTCCAAGGTACCTTGTACATCGTGGCCGACACGGAGGGGATAGCCGCCTGGCTGCGGCGGGGGACCTTGGAGTACTGCGTGCTCGCGCTGCTGGCCCGGGGCACGCGCTATGGCGTCGAGCTGGTTCGTGACCTCGCCGCCGACCCGGCCCTCACCGCGACCGAGGGCACCCTCTACCCGCTGCTGTCCCGGCTGCGTCGGACGGGCTGGGTCGAGACGACCTGGCGTGAATCGCCCACCGGGCCGCCCCGCCGCTACTACTCGCTCACCGAGGAGGGCCGGCAGGCGCTGGACCGGTTCCGGCACGAATGGGTGGCCTTCCGGGACGCCGTCGATCGAGTGATGGGAACCGATTCTCGATGAACCAGACGCGTGGTGACGCCCTCGTCGCCGAGTACCTCGACCGCGTGCGAGCGGCCGCGTCCGGGCTGGGCCCGGGCCGGCGCGAGGAACTGATTCAGGACCTACGTGAGCACATCGCCACCGCCCGGGCCGAGCTGACGACCGAGACCGAGGAGGGCATCCGGGCGATCCTGGACCGCCTGGGCGACCCCGCGGCCATCGCGGCCGAGGCCGCCGTCGGCGAGCCGCTGCGTCCGCCGATGGCCCCGCCCGCGACGCCGGCCCCACCAACGTCGAACCGGACGGTGCTCACGGTGCTGGCCGTGGTGCTCGCCGTGATCGTCCTCGGGCCGGTGGCGCTCTGCGTGGTCGGCGGGCTCGGGTTCTTCGCGTTCCGGACCGGCGAGCCGACCGAGATCCACGGGCCGGCCGTGGAGATTCCGCTGCCGAGCCTGTTGCCCACCGAACGCCGCAGCCCGAGTTCGACCTGACGGCGGCGGCCCGAGGCGGAGCGGCGCCCGGAATCGGGTGACCGAGAACAACGAGGGCTCAGGAACGATAGGGCTGAAGCCGCACCCGGGCCGGGCGGGATAGGCTGGCCGCGATGACCTTTCCCGCCCACGGCTCCGCCCACCCGGTGACCATCCGTCCCACTTCCGCCCAGTCGTCCGTGGCCTACCTGGACCACGCCGCGACCACGCCCATGGTGCCCGAGGCGGTCGAGGCGTACGTCGCCGCGACTGCGGCCGTCGGCAACGCCTCGTCCCTGCACGCGCCCGGCCGGGACGCCCGGCGGCGGGTGGAAGAGGCCCGGGAGTGCATCGCCGCCAGCCTCGGCGCTCGGCCATCCGAGGTGATCTTCACGGGGGGCGGCACCGAGAGCGACAACCTCGCCGTGAAGGGCCTCTGGTGGGCCCGTCGGGCCGCCGACCCCCGTCGTACGCGCATCATCGCCTCGGCCATCGAGCACCACGCCGTGCTGGATGCGGTCCAGTGGCTGGTTGAGGTGGGGGCCGAGGTCACCTGGCTGCCGGTCGATCCGTACGGCCGGGTGTCGGTCGATGCCCTCCGGGAGGAGCTGGCCCGGTACGCCGACGAGGTCGCCCTGGTCACCACCATGTGGGCCAACAACGAGGTCGGCACGCTGCAGCCGGTCGCCGAGCTGGCCGCCGTCGCGGCCGAGTACGGCGTCCCGTTCCACACCGACGCGATCCAGGCGGTGGGTCAGGTACCGGTGGACTTCACTGCCTGCGGTGCGTCGGCCCTGACCGTGACCGGGCACAAGCTCGGCGGCCCCGCCGGGGTGGGGGCGTTGCTGCTCGGGCGTGACGTGGAGGTGACCCCGCTGCTGCACGGTGGCGGCCAGGAGCGGGACGTACGCTCCGGCACCCTCGACGTGGCCGGGATCTCGGCCTTCGCGGTGGCGGTCGAACTGGCCGTGAAGCGGCAGGCCGCGCTGGCTGAACGGCTCACGGCGCTGCGGGACGACCTGATCGCCCGGGTCGAGGCCGCGGTGCCCGACGCGATCCTCAACGGCGACCGCCAGCAGCGGCTCCCCGGCAACGCGCACTTCACCTTCCCCGGCTGCGAGGGCGACGCGCTGCTGCTGCTGCTCGACGCGGCCGGGGTCGCCTGCTCGACGGGATCGGCCTGCTCGGCTGGCATCGCTCAGCCGTCGCACGTGCTGCTCGCCATGGGGGCCGACGAGGTGGCGGCTCGGTCGACGCTGCGGTTCACCCTGGGCCACACCTCGACGGCCGCCGACGTCGATGCCCTCGTGGCGGCCCTGCCCGCAGCGGTGGAGCGGGCCCGCCGGGCCGGCGAGCTCCGGTCGCCGCGCGACTGACAAATCACCCGCCGGCCGAGCGCGCGGCCAGGGTTTCAGTCGGCGTACTCGTCCAGGCGACGGGCGGCTTCGACACAGCCGGCCAGGGCGGCGCGTGCGTAGGCCTGGGTGGCGCCGGCCAGCCCGCACGTCGGGGTCACCACCACCTGGTCGGCGGCGCGCCCGGCCGGGAAGCTCAGGCGCCGCCACAGGTCTTTGATCTTGTCGGCGGCCGCCACCGCCGACGGCCGGCTCGTACCGGTGCTCGGGACCACGCCGGCGAGCAGCCCGACGCCGGCGTCGATCACCTCGCCCAGCTCGTCGAGCGCCGCCGCGGTGGACCCGAGGCGGTCCAGGTCCACCGCCACCGCTGCGGCCCCAGCGTCGCGGAGCAGGCGCAGCGGCGGGTCGTCGGCGCAGCAGTGGACGATCACCGGAACGCCGACCGCGTCGATGATGCTCTTCAGGGCCGCCTCCGCCGTGGGCGCCTCGACCGCGCGGAGCGTGCGCAGCCCGCTTTCGGTGGGGACCCGTCCGGCGAGCACGGCGGGGAGGGACGGCTCGTCGAGCTGGAGCACCAGCGTGGCGTCGGGCAGCCGACGGGCCACGTCAGCGACGTGGGCCGCCAGACCCTCGGCGAGCGAGGCCACGATATCGGCGACCGCGCCGTGGTCGCGCAGGACGCGGCCCCCGATGGGCAGGTCCAGGCTGGCCGCGAGCGTCCACGGGCCGGCCGCTTGGAGCTTGAGCGGGCCCCGGTAGCCCTCGGCCACCTCGGTCAGCGCGTCCAGGTCACGCTCCATGAGGTCTCGCGTCCGGCGCAGGTCGCGGCCTGGCCGGGAGGCGAGCTTCCACTGCCCGATGTACAGCTCCACGGGAAGGCTGGTCAGCAGCCCGGCCCCGCGGCCGATCAGGTCGGCGCCCGGTCCCCGGTCGGGCAGCTCGGGCAGGTGCGGCAACCCGGGCAGCTCACCGAGAACCGTCCGGCACGCCTCGACGATGTCCGTTCCGGGCAGCGACCCGATCCCGGTCGCCACCGCCCGGCCCCATGGCACCCGCGTCACGGCAACCACCCTAGATCTCGGTCACTCTGGATTCTGTGCGGCGACACCGATCGGTTCACGCCACCGTGGCCGAGCCGAGGACGATGTCCCCGGCGGGGTCGGGGCGATACACCACGATCGCCTGCCCGGGCGCGACGCCGCGGACCGGGTGACGCAGCTGCGCCACCAGTCGTCCGTCCACAAGCGACACGACGGCGGGCACGGGCTCGCCGTGCGCCCGCAGCTGCACCTCGCACTCGATCGGGCCCTCGGGCGCCGGCCCGCCGGTCCACACAGGACGGTCGCCGGTCACGGTCGTCACCTCCAGGGCGGAGGCCGGACCGACCGTGACGGTGTTGGTCACCGGCGTGATGGACAGCACGTACCGGGGGCGACCGTCCGGCGCGGGTCGGGTCAGGTTCAGGCCCTTGCGCTGGCCGATCGTGTAGGCGTACGCCCCTGAGTGAGTGCCCACCACCTCTCCGGTGACTGCGTCCACAATGGACCCGGGTGCCTCCCCGAGACGGGAGCGCAAAAAGCCCCGGGTGTCGCCGTCGGCAATGAAGCAGATGTCGTGAGAGTCGGGCTTGTCGGCAACGGCGAGGCCCCGGGCCGCCGCCTCGGCCCGCACCTGGGCCTTGGTCGAGTCGCCGAGCGGAAACATCGCCCGGTCCAGCTGGGCCCGGGTGAGCACGGCCAGGACGTACGACTGGTCCTTGGCCCGGTCGACCGAGCGGCGCAGCAGGCCGTCGGGGCCCAGCCGGGCGTGGTGGCCGGTCACCACGGCGTCGAAGCCGAGGGCCATGGCCCGGTCCAGCACGGCAGCGAACTTGATCTTCTCGTTGCAGCGCAGGCAGGGGTTGGGCGTACGGCCGGCTGCGTACTCGGCCACGAAGTCCTCGATCACGTTGGCCTGGAACTCGTCGGCCATGTCCCAGACGTAGAACGGGATGCCGATGACGTCGGCGGCCCGCCGGGCGTCCCGGGCGTCCTCCAGCGTGCAGCAGCCGCGGGCGCCCGACCGGTACGTCTGCGGGTTGCGGGCCAGCGCCAGGTGCACCCCGGTGACGTCGTGCCCGGCCTCGACCGCCCGGGCCGCCGCCACCGCCGAGTCCACCCCGCCCGACATCGCCGCCAGTACCCGCATACCCACGAGGTCGAGCGTAGCCGCCCGGGGCGGGTGGCCGGCGGCGAGCGACCCGGTGACGCACGGTGCGCCGTACGGTCACCGGGCGCGGTGCGCCGTCCGAGGGCGGTGCCCGTCACGGGCATGGGCGCGGTGCGCCTTCCCGACGGTTGTCGGACCGGCCGGTTAGGTTCAGAAGCCGTGAGCGAGGACGAGATTCCCGCGGGGACCGCTGCGGCCGGGGCGGCGGGTGCCGAACCCCCGCCGGAGGTACGGGAGCGCCACCAGCAGCTGGCCACCGAGGTGGGCGAGCACCAGTACCGGTACTACGTGCTCGACGCTCCGACGATCGGCGACAACGAGTTCGACGCCCTGATGCGCGAGCTGCAGGCACTGGAGGAGCAGTACCCGTCCCTGCGGACGCCGGACTCGCCCACCATGCGGGTCGGCGGCGGTTTCTCCACCGACTTCGCCCCGGTCGCGCACCTCGAGCGGATGATGAGCCTCGACAACGCCTTCAGCCCCGAGGAGCTTGCCGAGTGGGTGGCCCGGATCGAGCGTGAGGTGGGCGCCCAGGCGGCCAGCTTCCTGTGCGAGCTGAAGATCGACGGCCTGGCGATCAGCCTCGTCTACGAGAACGGCCGCCTGGTCCGGGCGGCCACCCGGGGCGACGGCCGCACCGGGGAGGAGGTCACGCTCAACGTGCGGACGATCGCCGATGTCCCGCACCGCCTGCGCGGCGACGGCATCCCCGACCTGCTGGAGGTTCGGGGCGAGGTCTACTTCACCGTCGAGGGCTTTACCCAGGTCAATGAGTCGCTGATGGAGCGGGGGAAGACCCCGTTCGCCAATCCGCGCAACGCCGCCGCGGGCAGCCTCCGGCAGAAGGACCCGCGGGTCACCGCGACCCGGCCGCTGCGCCTGACCGTGCACGGCGTGGGGGCCCGGCGCGGGTTCGAACCGGCGACCCAGTCCGAGGCGTACCTGCGCCTGCAGGAGTGGGGCCTGCCCACGTCGTCGAGGTGGAAGGTGGTGCCCGACCTGGCGGGCGTGTCGGAGTACATCGCTCACTACGAGAAGCACCGCCACGACCTCGAGCACGAGATCGACGGTGTCGTGGTCAAAGTGGACTCGGTCGCGCTGCAGCGCCGCCTCGGGGCGACCAGCCGGGCCCCCCGCTGGGCCATCGCCTACAAGTACCCGGCTGAGACTGCGACCACGCTGCTGCGGGACATCCAGGTCAACGTGGGCCGCACCGGGCGGGTGACCCCGTACGCGATCCTCGAGCCGATCTACGTGGGCGGCGTGGTCGTCACCAACGCGACCCTGCACAACGCCCAGGACGTGGTCCGGCGGGGCGTGCTCATCGGCGACACGGTGGTCGTCCGCCGGGCCGGCGACGTGATCCCGGAGATCGTGGGCCCGGTGCTGGAGAAGCGCGACGGCACCCAGCGGCCGTTCGTCATGCCGACCACCTGCCCGGCCTGTGGCACGCCGCTCGCCCCCGAGAAGGAGGGCGACGTCGACATCCGCTGCCCCAACACGCGCTACTGCAAGGCCCAGCTGCTGGCTCGCGTGACCCACATCGCCAGCCGCGACGCCCTCGACATCGAGGTGCTGGGGGAGAAGTCGGCCCAGGCCCTGCTCGACTCGGGCGTCGTCCAGGACGAGGGAGACCTGTTCGCCCTCGACGAGGAGAAGCTGGCCCGGGTGCCGTTCTTCGTGAACAAGGCCGGCACGCTGAAGGCCAACGCCGGCAAGCTCCTGGAGAAGCTCTCCGAGGCCCGCCGGCGTCCACTGTGGCGGGTGCTGGTGGCCTTGTCCATCCGGCACGTCGGTCCGAGCGCGGCCCAGCCGTTGGCGGCCGAGTTCGGCTCGATCGACGCGATCGCGGCGGCCACGCCCGAGCAGATCGCCGCGGTCGAGGGTGTGGGGCCGACCATCGCCGAGGCGATCGTGGAGTGGTTCTCGGTCGACTGGCACCGCGAGATCGTCGAGAAGTGGCGGGCAGCCGGGGTCACGCTGGCCGAGGAGCGGGTCGACACCGGCCCCAAGCCGCTGGCCGGGATCACCGTCGTGGTCACCGGGACCCTCGCCCACTACTCCCGGAACGAGGTGACCGAGGCCATCACCGCCCGCGGCGGCAAGGTGACCGGGTCCGTGTCGAAAAAGACCGATTTTGTGGTGGTGGGGGACAGCCCCGGGTCGAAGTACGACAAGGCCGTGGCCCTGAAGGTGCCGATCCTCGACGACGACGGCCTGCAGGTGCTGCTGGACCAGGGCCCCGAGGCGGCCCGCGCGGTCGCCTCGGTCGGAGAGACCAACTGACGCAATTTACCCGCTATGTCGGGAAGGCGCGGTATAGCGTAAATAACCGGCGTATCCGTTACGTCCGCTCGACCGACTCGTTGAGTCGGTGATCGAACGCGTTGGTGCGTTCGTGGCCACTGCGGGGCCTTGGGCCGCGCGACGCGCACGGCGCGGGCGGACGCTGGCGGGCGTTGGATGCCGCGCACAACGCGGGCGCCGGAGGGACGTCGTGCGTCCGCAGGGGTCCGCCCACAGAAACCCTGGTCTTTGGTAGTCACGGGCCCCTTCGGGGTCCGCGGAGGTGTCATGGAGGCCGGCACGGTCTACCGGTCGATACGCGCCACCCCCGACGCCGGGGGCGAGTGGCGCCGGCCGGTCGGACACTACGAGCGGAGCGGGACGGACCCCGGAGCGCTGGAGGATCTCCCCCGCGAGGTGCCGCCGGACCGGCTCCGGCGGTTCGTGATGTGGATTCTGGTCGGAGTGGCGGCCGCCCTCGCGGTGACCGCACCGGTGCTGGTGGACCTGCCGGCGGCTCTTCGGGCGGCGGACCCGGCCCTGTGGCTCATCGCCGGGCTCGCGCTCGTCGTCGACACCCGGTGGTTCACCGGCCGGCAGCGTTTCGCCACGGTCTATCCGTCGGTGGCGTTCACGTTCGCGCTGCTGCTGGGGTGGGGCGTGGCGGTGGCCGTACCGGCGCAGGCCCTCGCCGTGGTGGTCTCCTCGCTGCGTCGGCGCGACCCCCTGTGGCGCCTGGTGTACGACCAGGCCCGGTACGCGCTCAGCCTCGCCGCGGCCGGTGGGGTGCTCGCCCTGGCCGGCGTGCCCCGGCTCGCCGTCGACGCCGCGGGCGTCGCCTGGCCCGACGTCGCCACGGTCGGCGCGATCGCCCTGGCCGGTGTCGTCTGGGCGGCCGTGAACCTCCTGCTCGCCGCGACCGCGTCCGCGCTCGTGCTCGACGCCGGCTGGATCGCCGAGGTCAAGCGGATCGTGCGGCAGAACGGCCGCGCCACGCTCAGCCTCCTCGCGCTCGGGCCCCTCGTGGTCGCCACCGGCGCCCTGAACCCGCTGCTCGTGGTGCTCACGCTGGTGCCGCTGTTCATCTTTGGCCAGCACACCCGGCACACCACCGAGGAGGCGCGGAAGGCGACCACGGACGAGCTGACCGGCCTGCCCAACCGCAAGGCCCTGTACGCCCACGTGCAGACCCAGGCCCGGACGTACGGTCAGTTCCGGCGGCGTCGCCGCGGACGCCCCGACGAGCGGCGGATGGCCCTGCTCCTCTTGGACATTGACCAGTTTCGTCGGGTCAACGAGGCGTTGGGCCACGGGGTCGGCGACCGCCTGCTGGTCGCGGTGGCCGCCCGGCTGCGCGAGGCGATCGGCGGCGACGGCCTGGTGACCCGGCTGGGTGGCGACGAGTTCGCCGTGCTCGCCCCGCGCCTGGTCGACTCCGAAGCGGTGGGTGTGCTGGCCGGTCGGGTGGCGGACGCGCTGGCCGACCCGGTCGTGCTCGACGGCCTGCCGCTGGACGTCACCGCCGCGATCGGCGCGGCCATCTACCCCGACCACGGCACCGACGTCATCACCCTGCTGCGCCGGGCCGAGGTCGCCATGTACGACGCCAAGGACCACAGCGCCACCTGGGCGGTCTACACGCCCGACGCCGAGCAGCACTCACCGGAGCGGCTGGAGCTGCTCGCCGACCTGCGGCGCGCTCTCGACTCGGGCAGCGCCGAGCTGGAACTGCACTACCAGCCCCAGATCGACCTCGCCACCGGGCAGATCTGCGGCGCCGAGTCGCTGCTGCGCTGGAGCCACCCGCAGCGCGGCTTCATCAGCCCCGACATGATCATCAGGATCGCCGAGCACACCGCGATCATGCGAAGGCTGACCGCCCGGGTCATCGAGGAGGCGGTCTCGCAGCTGGCCAAGTGGCGGGCCGACGGCCTGCACCTGCGGGTGTCGGTCAACGTCAGCGCGCGCGACCTGCACCGGGGCGAGTTCGTCGACGACCTGGCCGAGCTGCTGGCCGAGCGGGGTGTGCCGGCCAACCAGCTGCAGATCGAGATCACCGAGGGCGCGCTCATGGCCGACTCCCGGCGGGTGCTGCTGACGCTGCACCGGCTCGACCGGCTGGGCGTGGCCCTGTCGCTCGACGACTTCGGCACCGGCTACTCGTCGCTGACCCACCTGCGGCGGCTCCCGCTGGCCGAGGTAAAGATTGACAAATCTTTCGTTCTGGGGATGGCGACCGACACCGACGACAACGCCATCGTGGGCTCCATCATCGACCTCGGTCGTCGCCTGGGCCTGCGGGTCGTGGCCGAGGGCGTGGAGGACGAGGAGACTCGCCGGATGCTGCTGGCCGCCGGCTGCGAGGTTGGGCAGGGGTGGTACTTCGCCCGACCCATGCCGGCCGACGCCTTCGTGGCCTGGCTCGCGCGGTACCGGGCTCCCGAAGCCCCCGCCTGACGCTCGGGTCGATCCGCTCCCCATAGACTGAGCGTCGTCGCCTGCTGTCTTCGACTCGGTACCGAAAGGCAACTCGATGGCCGCCATCACGCGGGAGGAGGTCGCGCACCTGGCGCGGCTGGCCCGGCTCGCTGTCACGGACGAAGAGCTCGACCGATTCGCCGAGCAACTGGACGTGATCCTGCAGGCCGTCGCCCGGGTGGGTGAGGTGGCGGCCGCCGACATTCCGCCGACCTCACACTCGGTGCCGCTCACCAACGTGCTCCGCGAGGACGTCGTGGTGCCCGGGCTCGACCGGGACGAGGTGCTGGCCGGCGCCCCGGACGCGGCCGAGCACCGGTTCCGCGTGCCGCGCATCCTGGATGAGGAGGTCTGAGCATGGCCGGCAAGCGCCCCCCGAAGAAGACCACGCCCGCCACGGCTGCCTCCTCCTCGGCCAATCCCGCCACGGCGAGTTCCTCGTCGGCCAAGCCCACCAAGGCTGCTCAGCCGGCCGAGCGGGCGTCCGCCGCCAAGCCGGCCAAGGCCACCGCGGCCAAGACGGGCTCGGCGGCCAAGCCGGCCAAGGCGGCGCCGGCTGGCAAGGCCTCCTCGGGGGCCGCCGACCTCACCCGTCTGTCGGCCGCCGAGCTGGGTCGGCTGCTCACCGCTCGCGAGGTCTCCGCGGTCGAGGTGACTCAGGCCCACCTGGACCGCATCGCCGCCGTCGACGACCGGGTTCACGCGTTCCTCTACGTCGATACTGAGGGTGCCCTGGCCGCCGCCCGCGCCGTGGACGCGGCCCGGGCTCGGGGCGACCGGCTCGGTCCCCTCGCCGGCGTACCGGTCGCCGTGAAGGACGTGCTGACGACCAAGGGCGTCCCGACCACCTGCGCGTCGAAGATCCTCGAAGGCTGGCGGCCCCCGTACGACGCCACCGTGGTGACCCGGCTGCGCGAGGCCGGCCTGGTCATGCTCGGCAAGACCAACATGGACGAGTTCGCCATGGGCTCGTCCACCGAGTACTCGGCCTTCGGCCCCACCTACAACCCGTGGGACCTGACCCGGATCCCGGGCGGTTCCGGCGGTGGCTCGGCGGCCGCGCTCGCCGCCTACGAGGCGCCGCTGGCGATCGGCACCGACACCGGCGGCTCGATCCGTCAGCCCGGCGCGGTGACGGGCACCGTGGGGGCCAAGCCCACCTACGGGGGGACGTCCCGGTACGGCCTGGTGGCGTTCTCGTCCTCTCTGGACACCCCGGGTCCGTGCGCGAGGACGGTCGAGGACGCCGCCCTGCTGCACGCGGTCATCGCGGGCCACGACCCGCGCGACTCCACCTCGATCCCGGCCGCGGTGCCCGACGTGGTCGGGGCGGCCCGGCTCGGCGCCTCGGGCGACCTGTCCGGGGTGAAGCTGGGGCTGGTGACCCAGTTCGACGGTAAGGGGGCCGAGCCTGGGGTGCTCGCGGCGTTCCGGGAGGCCGTCGAGGCCCTGACCAAGCTCGGGGCCGAGGTCGTTGAGGTCTCCTGCCCGCACTTCGAGTACGCGCTGCCGGCGTACTACCTCATCGCGCCGAGCGAGTGCAGCTCCAACCTGGCCCGCTTCGACGGCGTGCGGTACGGGCTGCGGGTCGGGGACGACGGGCAGCGCTCCCTCGAGGAGGTCATGTCGCTCACCCGGGAGGCCGGGTTCGGCCCGGAGGTGAAGCGGCGCATCATCATCGGCACGTACGCGCTCTCGTCCGGGTACTACGACGCCTACTACGGGCAGGCCCAGAAGGTGCGCACGCTGGTGGCCCGGGACTTCGCGGCGGCGTTCGAGAAGGCCGACGTGCTGGTCTCGCCGACGACGCCGTTCGTGGCGTTCCCCATCGGCTCGCGGACCTCTGATCCGTACCAGATGTACCTGGCCGACCTGTACACGATCCCGGTGAACCTCTACGGGGGGCCGGCCATCTCCGTCCCGTGTGGACTCTCCGACGGGCTGCCCGTGGGCCTCCAGATCATGGCGCCCACCATGGCCGACGACCGCATGTACCGGGTGGCGGCCGCGCTGGAGACGGTGATCCCGCCGCTCGCACCGCCCGAGCTCTAGGGCGGGCGGGGGCGTCGGTGGCCCGGCTCGGCTGGCCGGGGTCGGTCAGCCCCGGCCGCGCCGGCGGCGGCCCGTGGTCCACGAGGCTGGGCCGGGCAGGTCCAGGCGGTGCTCGCGCTGCTTGGAGTTCCAGGTCCAGCGCCAGAGCCGGAAACTCACCGAGGAGAACCCGCGCTTGGTGAAGTTGAACCGGAACGGCCCGAACCGGAAGCTCTTGCGGAAGATCAGAGGCATGGATCCATGGTGGGTCAGGCGGTCGCCCGGCCGGAGGACGCGCGGAATCAGGCGATTCCGGACAGGATGTGCTCGGGTGATCATTCTGGGCGGGCCCGGGCGGGCATGTGGGTTCGGCCCGGGCGAGCGTCCCAGCGAGGCGGGCCGACCGGCCCGGATAGGCTGACCGAAGCGGAACGGTGGCTTCCACGGCACGATGGCCGTGCCGGAAGATGGCGATGACGGCAGGTAGGCGATGACGGCGACCCTGATGAGCTTCGACGAGGCCGTGGCGGCGTTCGAGCCGGTCATCGGCATGGAGACCCACGTCGAGCTGGGCACGCGGACCAAGATGTTCTGCGGCTGCCCCACCACGTTCGGGGCGGAGCCCAACACCCAGATCTGCCCGGTGTGCCTGGGCCTGCCCGGCAGCCTGCCGGTGGCCAACAAAGCGGCCGTCGAGGCGACCATCCGCATCGGGCTGGCCCTGAACTGCCGCATCGCCTCGTGGTGCCGCTTCGCCCGGAAGAACTATTTCTATCCGGACATGCCCAAGAACTTCCAGATCAGCCAGTACGACGAGCCGCTCTGCGTCGACGGCTACCTGGACGTGGAGGTGGAGGGCGAGACCTTCCGGGTGGGCATCGAACGGGTGCACCTGGAGGAGGACACCGGCAAGACCATGCACGTGGGCGGGGCCACCGGCCGCATCCACGGCGCGACCGAGTCCCTGGTCGACTACAACCGGGCCGGCATCCCGCTGGTCGAGATCGTCACCAAGCCGGTGGTCGGGGCCGGGGCTCGCGCGCCCCAGGTGGCCCGCGCGTACGTGACCGAGCTGCGCGACCTGATCCGGGCGCTGGGCGTGTCGGACGTACGGATGGAGCAGGGCTCGCTTCGCTGCGACGTCAACGTCTCGCTGAACCGGCCGGGCGAGCCCTGGGGTACGCGGACCGAGACGAAGAACGTCAACTCGCTGCGTAGCGTGGAGCGGGCGGTCCGGTCGGAGATCATCCGCCAGGCGTCGGTGCTCACGGCCGGCGAGAAGGTCGTCCAGGAGACCCGGCACTTCCACGAGGACACCGGGGAGACGACGCCCGGGCGGAGCAAGGAGACCGCCACCGACTACCGGTACTTCCCGGAGCCTGACCTGGTGCCGCTCGAGCCCGACCCCGATTGGGTGGAGCAGCTGCGGTCCACCCTGCCCGAGCCACCGCGGGAGCACCGCCGGCGGCTGCGCGAGGAGTGGGGCCTGAGCGCCAAGGAGATGGAGGCGATCGTCAACGCCGGGGCCGTCTCGCTCATCGAGGCGACGGTGGCCGCGGGCGCGTCGCCGGACGGGGCCCGCAAGTGGTGGCTCGGCGAGCTTGCCCGGCGCGCCAACGAGCAGGGCGTCGACCTGGCCGACCTCGGCGTGACCCCGGCCCACGTGGCCGAGCTGCAGAGCCTGGTCGAGAAGGGCACGCTCACCGACAAGCTGGCCCGTCAGGTGCTGGAGGGCGTGCTCGCCGGTGAGGGCTCACCCGCCGAGATCGTGGCGAAGCGGGGCCTCGCCGTCGTCTCCGACACCGACGCGCTCGGCAAGGCCGTGGACGAGGCGATCGCGGCCAACCCCGACGTCGCCGAGAAGGTCCGCTCCGGCAAGGTCGAGGCGGCCGGCGTCCTCATCGGGGCCGTCATGAAGGCCACGAAGGGCCGCGCCGACGCCAAGACCGTCCGCGAGCTCATCCTCTCGCGCCTGAGTTCCTGACCTCGCGCTCGCCCTGCGTGCCTTCTTGCGTTGATCTAGGGCTTGGAGTGGTGAGTTGATCTTCAGGCACCACTCTACGCCCTAGATCAACGGAGGGGATGGGCTCAGGGCTCAGAGCAGGGAGATGCCGGCGGTGCCGCCGCCGGAGACCACCAGACGCAGGATGCGGTCGTCGTCCTCCGTTGGCTGACCCCGACCGTCCCGATTGGACGTGGAGACCCAGATCGATCCGTCCGGGGCGGTGGCGGCGGCTCGCAGCCGACCGTACTGGCCGACCAGGGCCGCCACCGGCGGGCTGGCCAGGGCGCCGTCGGCCAGCGCGAGCAGCCAGACCCGGTTCCCGCGCAGGCAGGCGGCCACCAGCACGTCACCGGCTATCGCGGCCCCCGAGCAGGAGGACTCCGACGTGGGCCACACCTGGATGGGGTCGGTGTACTCGTCGCGGCCCCCGATGCCCTCGACCTCCGGCCAGCCGTAGTTGCGCCCGGGCTCGATGAGGTTGATCTCGTCCCAGGTGTTCTGGCCGAACTCGGTGGCGTACATCCGGTCCTCGCTGTCCCAGGCGAGGCCCTGCACGTTGCGGTGGCCGTAGCTCCACACGAGCGAGTCCGGGAACGGGTTGCCGTGTGCGGGCTGGCCGTCCTTGGTCATCCGCAGGATCTTGCCGGCCGTCGTGCCGAGATCCTGCGACAGCTCACGCCGCCCGGCGTCCCCGGTCGATGCATAGAGATATCCGTCCGGACCAAAGGCGAGCCGACCGCCGTTGTGGTTGCTCGCCTTGGGGATGCCGGTGACGATCGGCTCCGGCGGGCCGCCGAGGGTCAGCCGGGCGATGCGGTTGTCGGTGGCGGTCGTGTAGTAGATGAAGATGAGTCCGTCGGTGTCGTAGTCCGGGGAGACGGCGATGCCCAGCAGCCCGCCCTCGCCGCCGGGTTGAGCCTCGTCGATTGTTTGCACCGGCGTGACGGTGGCTCCGTCGGCCGAGACCCGGACGATCCGCTTCGTGTCCCGCTCGGTCACCAGCGCCGAGCCGTCGGGCAGGAACGCGATGCCCCACGGCACGGACAGCCCCTGGGTGATGACGGTCGCCACGACGCTCGGTGGCCCGTCGGCGACGGACCCCGAGGTGGGCGGCGGCAGGTTCGGCGGGGAGGCCACCTCGCCGTCGTCCGGGGGGCCGAGGGCGCATCCGGCCGCGACCAGCGCGGCGGCCAGCAGGATCGCGAGATGAGGGCCGCGATGGAGGCGTCGTCGGCGGAGCATTGACGAAGCGTAGCGCGGGGAGCCCCGGGCCGGCCGGGCCGCAGCAACCAACCTGCGCCAGGTACTGCGGGCGGGCCCGAAGCCGGTCGGCGTCGCCGTCAACCGTACGCGGGTTGGGGCCGAGCGTGGCCTACCCATCCTCGAGGTCAGGGGCGACCAGACGGTCGAGCATCGCCCGCAACGGGGCGTTGTCGCCGCGAAGTGCCGCGATGGACGCCGTAACGTTCTCGTCCGGGTCCATGTCGCGCCATCGGATCGTCCAGCCGGCTTCCCGCGCGAGCTGGCCGAAGAAGGCTCGCTGCGTGCGGCCGTTGCCCTCACGAAACGGATGGATTGCGTTGACCTCGGCCAGGTAATGGGTCAGGCGATCCACGAACGCCTCGCGTGACAGACTGCGGAGATGCTTCTCCATTGTCAGATGGTGGAACACATCGTTGGCATAGGACTCGATGAACTGCGGCAGGCAGAACATGTCGGTCTTCGCGATGGCGACGGTGCGGATCTCGCCTGCCCATGGGTACAGCCGCCCGAAGATTCGGCGGTGAAAGGCGCGCAAGTGATCAAGGTCGTACGATCCGGGCAGGCGCTCGGCCCCGAGCGCGTTCAGCGCTGCGGCGCTGACGGCTGCCTCGATCTCCTTGAGCCGGTCCGGATCGCTGATCCCGAGGTGGTTGCGTAGCAGACCGGTAGCGGGATCGACGTAGGGATCGGTCATCGAGGCAGGCCGTACAGGTCTGCGATGCGATCCTCCATCTCGGCCGACGTGATGTGGCCGTGCACCCAGTCGTCGATGATGACCTCAGCGGCAGCCGATACATGGAGCCCTTCGGCGCGCAGCGATGCGGCGGTGTCGGCCGCTATGTTGCGCCGCCGGGCGATGAGTTCTTCGTACACCTCGACCGGGATCATGACCGCCTCCGTCCGCCGATGGGAACCAAGAAAGACGGGTCGCCGGTCGCCACCCCGAAAGCTCTCGAGAATGCTCGGGAGCTGGGCCCGTGCCTCGCGGACCGACAGAACCTTGACTGGCATACCCCAGTGTACCCCAATGTGTACACGTACGGGGACACAAAAAGCGCCACCGGCCCGCCGGCCGGTGGCGCCTCAAGTGACAACCCATCAGGGGGTGGGGGCCCAGCCGGGCATGGGGAAGCCGGCCAGCAGCTCGGCCACCTCGCCGGCGATGCGGTCCAGGGCCGCCTCGTCGCCCTTGATCTGAGCGGTGATGGCCGCGTCGATCCAGGCGGCCACGGCCGGCATGTGCTCCTCCCGCAGCCCGCGCGTGGTGATGGCCGGGGTGCCGAGCCGGATGCCGGACGGGTTCCACGGCTTGCGCGGGTCGTACGGCACGGTGTTGAAGTTCAGCTCGATGCCGGCCCGGTCCAGCGCCTTGGCCGCGGGCTTGCCCTCGATGCCCTTGTTGGTCAGCTCGATGAGGATGAGATGGTTGTCGGTGCCGCCCGAGACCAGGTCGAAGCCCCGTTCCACCAGGGCCGCGGCGAGCGCCTTGGCGTTGGCCACGATCTGGTGCGCGTACTCGGTGAAGGACGGCTGGGCGGCCTCGTGCAGGGCCACCGCGATGCCAGCCGTGGTGTGGTTGTGCGGCCCGCCCTGCAGACCGGGGAAGACGGCCTTGTCGATGGCGGTGGCGTGCTCGGCCGTCGTCATGAGCATGGCGCCCCGCGGGCCGCGCAGGGTCTTGTGGGTCGTCGTGGAGATCACGTCGGCGTACCCGACCGGTGACGGGTGGGCACCCCCGGCGATCAGGCCGGCGATGTGGGCGATGTCGGCCACCAGCAGCGCCCCGACCTCACGGGCGATCTCGGCGAACGCCGGGAAGTCGATGGTGCGCGGGATGGCGGTACCGCCGCAGATGATCATCTTTGGCCGCTCGGCCCGGGCCAGATCCCGGACGTGATCCATGTCGATCCGCCCGGTCTCGCGGTCGACCCGGTAGTGCACGGGCCGGAACCACTTGCCGGTGGCGGAGACCGGCGAGCCGTGGGTCAGGTGCCCGCCGTGGGCCAGCTCCAAGCCGAGGAACGTGTCGCCCGGGTTCATGAAGGCCAGGTAGATGGCGAGGTTGGCCGGCGAGCCCGAGTACGGCTGCACGTTGGCGTGCTCCACGCCGAACAGGGCCCGGGCCCGGGTCACGGCCAGCTCCTCGATCGGGTCGATGAACTGCTGGCCCTCGTAGTAGCGCTTGCGCGCGTACCCCTCGGAGTACTTGTTGTTGAGCACCGTGCTGCACGCCTCGAGCACCGCGGTCGAGACGTAGTTCTCGGACGGGATGAGGCGCAGCTTGTCGTGTTGGCGCTGGGCCTCGGCCTCGACCAGGGCGGCGAGCTCGGGGTCGGTTGCGGTCAGGTGCGGCAGCGGTGGGACATGCATGGGTAGCCTCCGGCGGGTCGGCGGCACCCAGGCGCTGCGGTGCCGCGAGCATCGCTCCCCGGTGGTCAGTTCCACCTCAACGCCAGTCGCGAATCGCTCCCCAGCCTAATACGAGACGCGCCCAGTGGGGCGCCAGGCCGCACGGCGGTCCACCGGCGCCGGTCGGCGGCGCGACGTCGTCACCGTCAAGCCGTCACCGTCGGTGTCGGAGACGTCTCACCGCCGGAGACGCCTCCGACACCGAAGCCGAGCCGATCCAGAGCCGCGCCGGTCAGTCGTAGGTGCCGGGCGGGTACGTGCATCCATTGGTGCAGATCTCGAGCTTGCCCGTGTTGTCGGCGGGGTCACTCTCCTGCGCGTCCTGCGGGGTGACGCTTATCTGGCCGAAGTTCCTCAGCGACTCGACCTGCGTGTACACCTCTTCGAACGTGACCTGGAACTGGTACGTGTACGTGGCCGAGCTGCCGGCCGGCACGGGGTCCAGCGGGCAGGTGATGGTGCGGAATCCGCCGGTGCTGCTCTCATCGCACGAGTCCCAGGCGTCCCCGATCGGGGCGATGCCCGTGGGCACGTCGCTGAACGTCAGCGTGATGGCCGGTGCGGTGGTGCCGTTGTTGGTCACGGTCACGTCGATGTCGGCCGACGGCGCCCCGGTTGACCCGTTCGTACGCAGCGTCGTCGTCTCCAGCGAGAGGTCGGCGACCACGGCCGAGGGCGCCGGGGTCGCCGCGTCGTCGATCGTCGACGGTGCGGTCGGCTCGGGTGTGACCCCAGTCGACGTACAGCCGCTCATCGCCGCCACCAGTACCACCGCGGCCCCCGCCGCGCGCCTCGCCACCGGTCGCATCCACGCTCCTTGCTGTTCGTCGGGCGAATACGACGCCAAGACTTTAGGCGAGGAGACGCCTAACCCGCTGCCCCGTGAGCGGGGCCGACCATCGGTGAGCGTGGGCTGGGGCGGGTCAGTCGGGGACGCGGCGGTAGGCCCCGTCGCTGGCCGAGGTGGCCATCGAGGCGTAGGCCCGCAGCGCCGCCGAGATCGGGCGGTCCCGGTCGACCGGCGTGTACGGCTTGTCGCGCTTCTCCTGCGCCACCCGACGCGCCTCGAGCTCCTCGGCCGGGACGTCCAGCGTGATCCGCCGGTTGGGGATGTCGATGTCGATGATGTCGCCGTCCTGGACCAGCGCGATCGGCCCGCCGCTGGCCGCCTCGGGCGAGACGTGGCCGATCGACAGCCCGCTGGTGCCGCCCGAGAACCGGCCGTCGGTGATCAGCGCGCAGGCCCGGCCCAGGCCACGGCCCTTGAGGAACGACGTGGGGTAGAGCATCTCCTGCATGCCCGGACCGCCCCGCGGGCCCTCGTAGCGCACCACCACGACCTCCCCGGCCTGGACGGTGCCGTTGAGGATGCCGTCCACTGTGGCCTCCTGGGACTCGAAGACCCGGGCCGGTCCGCGGAACGTGAGGCACTCCTCGGGCACGCCGGCGGTCTTCACGACGCAGCCGTCCGGGGCCAGGTTGCCGTAGAGGACGGCCAACCCGCCGTCGGCCGAGTAGGCGTGTTCCACGTCGCGGATGCAGCCCGTGGTCGCGTCAGTGTCCAGAGTGGACCATCGGTTGGTGGTCGAGAACGGCTCGGTGGTCCGCACCCCGCCCGGGGCGGCGTGGAACAGTTCGAACGCCTCCGGCTTGGCCGAGCCGCCGCGGATGTCCCAGTCGCGCAGCCAGGTCTGAAGGTCGGGGGCGTGCACGGCGTGCACGTCGCGGCGCAGCAGCCCGGCCCGGTTCAGCTCCCCGAGGATGGCCGGGATGCCGCCGGCCCGGTGCACGTCCTCCATGTGGTACTTCTGCGTGTTCGGCGCGACCTTGCACAGGCAGGGCACGCGCCGGGAGATGGCATCGATGTCGGCCATCGTGAAGTCCACCTGCGCCTCGCGGGCGGCGGCCAGTAGGTGGAGCACGGTGTTGGTGGAGCCACCCATGGCGACATCGAGCGCCATCGCGTTCTCGAACGCGGCCCGGGTGGCGATCGAGCGGGGCAGCACCGAGTCGTCGCCCTCGTCGTAGTACCGCCGCGCCAGGTCGACGACGAGCCGGCCCGCTGTCTCGAACAGGTCCCGCCGGGCGGCGTGGGTGGCCAGGGTCGACCCGTTGCCCGGCAGGGCGAGGCCGATGGCCTCGGTCAGACAGTTCATCGAGTTGGCCGTGAACATGCCCGAGCAGGAACCGCAGGTGGGGCAGGCCGAGCGCTCGATCCGGCCCAGCTGGTCGTCCGTGACGGCCGGGTTGGCCGAGGCGATCATGGTGTCGATCAGGTCGAGCTTCTCGTGGACGATGCCCTCGATCGCCACGGTCTTGCCGGCCTCCATGGGACCGCCGGAGACGAAGACCGTGGGGATGTTCAGCCGCAGCGCCGCGAGCAGCATGCCCGGCGTGATCTTGTCGCAGTTGGAGATGCAGACCAGAGCATCGGCCCGGTGGGCCTCGACCATGTACTCGACCGCGTCGGCGATCAGTTCCCGGCTCGGCAGCGAGTAGAGCATCCCCGAGTGCCCCATGGCGATGCCGTCGTCGACCGCGATCGTGTTGAACTCCCGTCCGACGCCGCCGGCCTGGGCCACGGCGTCGGCCACCAGAGAGCCGAGGTCCTTCAGGTGCACGTGGCCCGGCACGAACTGCGTGTACGAGTTGGCGATCGCCACGATCGGCTTGCCAAAGTCGGCGTCGGTCATCCCGGTGGCCCGCCAGAGGGCGCGGGCGCCGGCCATGTTGCGGCCCTGGGTCGAGGTGGCCGAGCGCAGCGGGCGCGCGGGCCCGGTCTTCGCCGCCGCGGTCGCCTTCGTCGCCGTGGAGGTCGTACGGCTCGCGGAGGTGGTCGTACGGCCGGCGCGCTTGCCCGTCTGAGCGGACGTGGTCGGCGTGGCCTTGGCGGCCGACGAGCCAGTCTTGGCCGAGGAATTCTTGGCCGACGTGGTCTTCTTCGCCGGCTTACGGGGAGAGCGGGACGACTCTGGCATTCGTCCAGTGTGCTCCTTTGCTGGGCGGCGGCAAGACGCGACCCACCACCTGGTCGGCGGTTGCCGTTATCGTTCCGTTATCTGATCATCAACCATTATGTGAGACGGCTTGACTCGGTGCCTGGGAATGGTGCACTCTGGGCATCATGCCGTACCGGTCTGTCCGAGTACTTCTCACGTAGCGCGTGGTGGACTTCTCCCGCCACGCGCGAGCCCACGTGCCCTGCACGGGGGCTCTTTTGTTGTGCAGGACAAGGACAGACCCAGTTCAAGAGCAATCGACCCCGAAGGCGTGGACGCCATGACGAAGCCGGCCATCAAGCCCGAGAAGACCGACAAGCCGGATAGTTCCGGTCCAACCAAGCAGCCGAGCCCGTTGACCGTCGCGGCGGGGGCCCGGCCGCAGCCCGCGGCCAAGGCCGTAACCAAGGTCGTCGAGACCGTGACCGGGGCGCAAGCGCTGGTCCGGTCGCTTGAGGCGCTCGGCGTCGAGGTGATGTTCGGCATTCCGGGCGGCGCGATCCTGCCGGCGTACGACCCGATCTTCGACTCCCGGGTCCGGCACATCCTCGTCCGCCACGAGCAGGGGGCGGGGCACGCGGCGACCGGGTACGCCCAGGCGACCGGCAAGGTCGGCGTCTGCGTGGCGACCAGCGGTCCCGGTGCGACCAACCTCGTCACGCCGATCGCCGACGCCTACATGGACTCCGTGCCGATCGTGGCGATCACCGGGCAGGTGTCGCGTTCGGCCATCGGGACCGACGCCTTCCAGGAGGCGGACATCCGCGGCATCACGCTGCCGATCACCAAGCACAACTATCTGGTGCAGCGGGCCGAGGACGTGCCCCGGGTCCTGGCTGAGGCGTTCCATCTGGCCAGCACCGGTCGGCCGGGCCCGGTCCTCGTGGACATCCCCAAGGACGTGCTGCAGGCCCGGACCGAGTTCTCCTGGCCGCCCACGATCGAGCTGCCCGGCTACCGCCCGACCCTGCAGCCGCACGGCAAGCAGATCCGGGAGGCGGCCAAGCTGATCGCCTCGGCCCGCCGGCCCGTGCTCTACGTCGGCGGCGGCGTGATCAAGGCCGGGGCGTCGGACGCGCTGCGCCGGCTCGCCGAGCTGACCGGGGCCCCGGTCGTGACCACGCTCATGGCCCGTGGGGCGTTCCCGGACAGCCACCCGCAGCACCTGGGCATGCCCGGCATGCACGGCACGGTCGGCGCGGTCTACGCCCTGCAGAAGGCCGACCTGCTGGTCGCGCTGGGGGCGCGGTTCGACGACCGGGTGACCGGGCGCCTGGACACGTTCGCGCCGAACGCGACCGTGATCCACGCCGACATCGACCCGGCCGAGATCGGCAAGAACCGAGTCGCCGACGTGCCGATCGTGGGGGACGCCCGGTACGTGATCGAGGAGCTGATCACCGCGGTGGCGGCCGAGCACAAGGCCGGGCACCGGGCGGACCTGACCGACTGGTGGCGCACCCTCGACGACATTCGGGGTCGGTACCCGCTGGGCTGGGAGGACCCGCCGGACGGCACACTGGCCCCGCAGTACGTGATCAAGCGCCTGGGCGAGATCGCCGGACCGGACGCCATCTACGTGGCCGGCGTGGGCCAGCACCAGATGTGGGCCTCGCAGTTCATCTCGTACGAGAAGCCGGGAACCTGGCTCAACTCGGGCGGGCTGGGCACCATGGGGTACGCGGTGCCGGCGGCCATGGGCGCCAAGGTGGGCCGCCCTGACGCGGTCGTCTGGGCGATCGACGGTGACGGCTGCTTCCAGATGACCAACCAGGAGCTGGCCACGTGCGCGCTGGAAGGCATCCCGATCAAGGTGGCCATCATCAACAACGGCAACCTCGGCATGGTCCGCCAGTGGCAGACGCTCTTCTACAACGAGCGCTACTCGAACACTGACCTGGGCACTCACAAGCACCGCATCCCGGACTTCGTGAAGCTCGCCGAGGCGTTGGGCTGCACTGGGCTGCGCTGCGAGAACGCCGCCGACGTGGATCGCACCATCGAGATGGCTATGAAGATCAATGACGGCCCGGTGGTCGTCGACTTCGTGGTGGGCAAGGACGCCATGGTGTGGCCCATGGTCCCGGCCGGTACCAGCAATGATGAGATCATGTTCGCGCGCGGCGTTCGGCCGGTGTTCGACGAGGACGACGTGTGAGTTTGTCAGGAAGGACGCCTTGTTGACGCCTGGTGCCTAGGAAGGACGCCTTCCTGACATTGAGGAGGATGACAGAGATTTGAACAAGCACACGCTGTCGGTGCTGGTCGAGAACAAGCCGGGCGTCCTGGCGCGTGTCGCCGGCCTGTTCTCCCGCCGCGGATTCAATATCGACTCGCTCGCGGTCGGCGAGACCGAGCGGCCTGAGATCTCCCGCATTACGATCGTCGTCAACGCCGAGGATTCGCCGCTGGAGCAGGTCACCAAGCAGCTCAACAAGCTCGTCAACGTACTGAAGATCGTTGAGCTGGAGCCGACCAACTCGGTGCAGCGCGAGCTGCTGCTGGTCAAGGTCCGCGCCGACCGGACGCAGCGCTCGCAGATCCTCGAGACGGTCCAGATGTTCCGGGCCAAGGTGGTCGATGTCGCCCCCGACGCCCTGACCATCGAGGCGACCGGGACCGCGGAGAAGATCGAGGCGCTGCTGCGCGACCTCGAGCCGTACGGAATCAAGGAGATGGTGCAGTCGGGCCTGGTGGCGATCGGGCGTGGGTCCCGGTCGATCACCGCCCCCGTCCTGCGAGCGGCCTGACAGGTCACTCGGCAACAGATGCCGCGTCGGTCCCGGGAGCATCGCCGCGAGCCTGCGAGCCAGGAGCGGACCGGGCGCGCCGAAGAGGACCGGGCGCACTAAAGAGGAAAGGTAAGGGACACACGAACATGGCCACGGAAGGACGGCCCAGCGAGCCGACGGGCTCCACCGTCTACTACGACGATGACGCTGATCTGTCGGTGATCCAGGGCCGCAAGGTAGCGGTCATCGGCTACGGCAGCCAGGGACACGCCCACGCGCTCTCGCTGCGCGACTCGGGCGTCGATGTGCGCATCGGGCTGCCCGAGGGCTCGAAGAGCCGCGCCAAGGCCGAGGAGCAGGGCCTGCGGGTGCTCACCCCCGCGCAGGCCGCCGCCGAGGCGGACCTCATCATGATCCTCGCGCCCGACACCGCCCAGCGCCGCATCTACGCCGAGGACATCGCGCCCTCGCTGACCGCGGGCAAGGCGCTCTTCTTCGGGCACGGGTTCAACATCCGGTTCGGCCTGATCACGCCACCGTCCGACGTGGACGTCGCCATGGTGGCGCCCAAGGGCCCGGGCCACCTGGTGCGTCGGCAGTTCGTCGACGGCAAGGGTGTGCCCGTGCTGGTGGCCGTGGAGCAGGACGCCACCGGCAAGGCCTGGGCGCTGGCCCTCTCCTACGCCAAGGCGATCGGTGGGACCCGGGCCGGCGCGATCCGGACCACCTTCAAGGAGGAGACCGAGACCGACCTGTTCGGCGAGCAGGCGGTGCTCTGCGGTGGCGCCACCGCCCTGGTGCAGGCCGGCTTCGAGGTGCTCACCGAGGCCGGGTACGCGCCCGAGGTCGCCTACTTCGAGTGCCTGCATGAGCTGAAGCTCATCGTGGACCTCATGTACGAGGGCGGCATCGCCCGGATGCGGTACTCCATCTCGGACACCGCCGAGTACGGCGACTACTCGCGGGGCCCGCGGATCATCGACGCCCGCGTCAAGGACGAGATGCGCAAGATCCTCAGCGAGATCCAAAGTGGAGAGTTCGCCCGCGAGTGGATCGCCGAGGACGACGCCGGCCGGCCCAACTTCAACAAGTGGCGGGAGGAGTCCGCCGGTCACCCGATCGAGGAGACCGGGCGCAAGCTGCGCGGCATGATGTCCTGGGTCGACCGCCCGATCACCGAGACGGCCTGAGCCGATCACGGTGACGGCCTGAGCCGATCACGGTGACGGGGTGAGTCGTCACCGCGTTGGCGTGAGTCGATCGCCGCGTCGTCGGGTTGATCATGGCGACCGGCCCGGGTTCCGATCACGGGCCGGGCCGGCTCGCCGATTTCTGTGACGGCCTGAACACTCGGAGTTGACCTGTTGATCTAGGAACCGGCCATAGATCAACAGGTTGCCGGGTTGCGGCAGAACCGTCATGACAAATCGGGACAAACTCGGACAAATTAGGTCCGAGATGTCACGGAATCGTCAATACCCGTGGGTATGGTCCGCCCATGCGGCTGGAGTACCCCCACCGGACGGAGCGCTTCGGCGCCGTACGCATCCGCAACCTGCAGCGGGTCATCGAGATCGATTCCGGTCCCGACCGGGGCGATGACCTCGCCAGCGATCTGGGTGCGGTGCAGTGCGTCCCTACGAGCAAGATCCGGGAGATCGAGAAAGATCTCGTCGTAGTCGTCCCGTGCAAGAACGAGACCAGGAAGGTCATCGAGGGAGTTCTGTCGGGGATCCCGCACGACTGCCTCATCGTCCTGGTCTCCAACAGTGACCGCGGACCGGTCGACTGGTACGCGGAGGAAGTGGAGGTCCTCGAGCACTTTTGTCGCGTCTCCCGTCGGCCGGCCCTCTCGGTGCACCAGCGTGACCCGGGTCTGGCGGCCGCGGTCAAGGCGGCGGGGATGCCCGACCTGGTGGGCGACGACGGTCTCGTCCGCAACGGCAAGGGCGAGGCGATGCTGGTCGGCACGGCCCTGGCCGCGCTCTCGGGTCGGCGTTACATCGGTTACGTCGACGCCGACAACTACGTGCCGGGCGCGGTGACCGAGTACTGCAAGGCGTACGCGGCCGGGCTGCATCTGGCCGGCGGACGGTTCAGCATGGTCCGCATCTGTTGGGGCTCCAAGCCGAAGTTGCGCGACGGTCGGATGTTCTTCAGCCGATGGGGCCGCAGCTCCGAGGTGGTCAACCAGTTCCTCAACCGGCTCATCGGCGAGTACAGCGGTTTCGGGACCGACGTCATCGCCACCGGGAACTCGGGCGAGCACGCGTTGACCATGGACCTGGCCGTACGCCTGCGCACCGCCAGTGGGTTCGCGGTCGAGCCGTTCCACTTCATCGACCTGTTTGAGCAGTTCGGTGGACTGCTCGACACACCCCACGCCGATGTGCTCGGCAGCTCGGTCGACGTGGTGCAGATCGAGTCGCGCAACCCGCACTTCCACGACGACAAGGGCGCCGAGCACGTACAGGGCATGCGGACCCAGGCCCTCAACGCCCTGTACCACTCGCCGATCTGCCCGCCCACCGTCCGCGACGCCATCCAGGAGTTCCTGGAGGCCGAGGGCGCCATTCAGCCCGGGCAGCGACCACCGGCCGAGCGCATCTACCCGCCGGTGGCCACGATGGCGCTGGACATCTTCTACGACGCGCTGGTGACCGAAGCGTCGAGCTTCCGGCAGATGGAGCGTCTGGAGATCGTCGGCGTCCGGGGCGACGCACCGATCCGGCGCCCAGCACTGCTGTCGACCCAGGCGGACGCCTCCGTCGATGCGTGACCGGGTCCTGTTCACCGACCTCGACGGGACCCTGCTGGGCCATGACGACTACCGCCCGGGTCCGGCCCGGGCGGCGGTCGAACGGCTGCAGGACCGCGGGGTCGCGGTCATTCCCGTGACCTCCAAGACCAGCGCCGAGCTCGGCCCGATCCTGGCCGAGCTCGGTCTGCGGGACGGGTGGGTCGCCGAGAACGGGGCGGAGATCCGCTGGCCCGGCCAGGCGGCGCCCACCGTGCACGGCACGCCGTACGACCAGGTACGCGCCGGTCTGGCCGCCGCAGCGGCCGCGGCCGACGTTGCGGTGCGGGGCTTCGGGGACATGAGCGACGCCGAGGTGGCCGAGCTCACCGGGCTGTCGTTGCCGGCGGCGCGGGCGGCCCGAACCCGGGCCTACTCGGAGAGCTTCGTGGTCCTGCGGGGCAGCGTCACCGCGTTGCAGAACGAGCTGCGCCGGCGCGGGCTGCGGGCCGTCCGCGGTGGACGGTTCCTCACCGTGACCGGCCGGCACGACAAGGGCACGGCGGTCCGCACCATCCTCGCCCGGCGGCTGCCGGCGACGAGCTGGGCGGTCGGCGACGCTCCCAACGACGGCCCGATGCTGGCCGCGGTGGCACACCCCTACCAGGTTCGGCGGCCGGACGGCACCTGGGCGGCCCTCGACGTCGCCGGCGTGACCCGGGTCGACGGGGTGGGGCCGGCCGGCTTCGTCCAGGTCGCCGAGCGGCTGCTCGCCCAGATCACCGACGGCTCCGGCTGACCTGATCCGGCGGCCCAGCGATGACCCGACCGCCCGGCGGTCCAGCGATGATCGGCAGCGACAGCTCGACAAGGGCTCCGCCGAGCGCGCTGGTGCCCAGCCGCAGGGTGCCGCCGGCCGCTTCGGCCGTGCGCTTGGCGATGTCGAGGCCCAGGCCGGTGGAGCCGGTGCTCCGATCGTTCGGCGGGATCGGGTTCTCCGGGCCGAGGAAGCCCGGACCGCCGTCCTCGACGCGCAGCACGCACCGGTCATCCGAGATGGTCACCGACACTCTCATGGGCGTGCCGTCCGCCGTATGGCTGAACACGTTGCCCAGCAGGGCGTCCAGGGCCGCGGCCAGGTCGGGTGCGGGTACGGCCACGAGGGCGGGTCCCGGCGGTAGGTCGAGCTCGATGGGGCGCCCCGACTCCTCGGCGAGCACGGACCAGAACGCCGTCCGATCCGCCGCCACGGCCACGGGATCGGCCTGCGGGTGTACGCCGCCCCGCACCGGGCGACGTGCGGTACGGATCAGCTCGTCCACCTGGCGGATCAGCGCCTCCACATCGGACCCGAGCCGCTCCCGCTCCTGGGGATCCCGGACCGCGTCGATGTCCAGGCGGAGGGCAGTCAGCGGGGTCCGCAACCGGTGCGCCAGGCTGGCCACCTCGTCGCGTTCGGCCTGCAGCAGCTCGCCGATCCGGTCGGCCAGCCGGTTGAGCTCGGCCGCGACCCGCTGCAGTTCGGGTGGGCCGGTGGTGGCCGCGCGTACGGTCAAGTCACCGGCGGCGAGCCGGTCGGCGGTCGCGGCGAGTGCGGTGACCGAGCCGACCAGCCGGCGACCGAGCCGGTCCGCCAGCAGCAGGCTGAGCCCCACGAGGGCCAGTCCGACCGCCGCGAGCAACAGCCAGCTCCGCAGCACTCCACTGTGGAGTGAGCTGTCGGGGACGAACACGCGGACCACCGGGGTCCCGGTGGTCAGGCCGTGGACCGGGACGAGCACCTCGACCCCACCGCTGGTGCGGGCCGCGAACGCCTCGCCGCGGCTCGCCAGCTCGACCGCGGGACCACGCTCGGCCGGGGCGCCGACCGTGGTGCCGTCGCTGTAGAAGACCGTCAACGCCACCTCGTCGTCGCGCGGCGTCTGGCCCACGGCCACCAGGGCGGCGGCCGCCTGGGCCCGCGTGGTCGCGTCGGCGATCGCCCGTTGCTCGGCCATGGTCCGCAGGACGACGCCCAGCGGGGCCAGGAAGGCGGCCAGGACCACCGCGGTCGTGGTGGCGACGAGCAGGTTCACCTGCGCCCGGACACCGGTCATGGCAACTCCCCGTCGCCCGGCGTCGGCTCGGCCCAGGCGAATCGCACCCCCACCCCCCGAACCGTATGCAGAAACCGGGGCTGGTCGGCGGTCTCGCCGAGCTTGCGGCGCAGCCAGGACAGGTGCACGTCCACCGTCTTGTCGGCCGCCCCGTACGGCGCTCGCCACACCTCCGCCATCAGCTCCCGCTTCGTCACCACCGTTCCCGCCCGCTGGGCCAGGTAGGCGAGGAGATCGAACTCGCGGGGCGTGAGGTCCACCGCTCGTCCGTGTAGCGTGGCGACCCGGGCGGCCGGATCGACCGTGAGCGGCCCGACGACGATGGGCTGAGGACCGCGCGCCCCGGCCTCGGTTCGGCGCAGTACGGCTCGGATGCGGGCGTCGAGCTGGTTCGCACCGAACGGCTTGACCAGGTAGTCGTCGGCTCCGGCGTCCAACGCGCGGACGATCTCGTCCTCCTCCTCGCGGGCGGTGGCCACGATGACCGGCACCGTGCTCACCCCGCGGAGCATGCGCAGGACGTCGTGTCCGTCCACATCGGGCAGTCCCAGATCAATGAGTACGAGATCGGGGCGGTCCCGGACCGCCTGCTCGAGCCCGGCCATGCCGGTCGCGGCCCAGCTCGTGGCGTAGCCGCGTTCGGCCAGGGCTCGCAGCAGCGCCGACCGGACCTGCGGCTCGTCCTCGACCACGAGGATGTGGGGCATGCGCTGCACGGTACCGTGATCCGCCGCTCACGTGGCCCACCCTTGATCCGGCGCTCACCCGGCCCACCTCCGACCGGCCGCGTACACGGCCCACCGTTGAGATGCCTTTAGCGCGGCCTTAACCGGCTCTACGCCACGAACCTGGGTCGGCGCCTCCTGATCCTTGGTGGGATCAGGGTAGGCCAGTCGATTCCGCAGTGCAGGAGTAGGCGGAGTCGGTAGTGGTCGAAGCGTCGGTAGCCGTGGCCGA
>Ga0310834_100734_pt1 | contig 28843 bp, 24 predicted proteins | sample SM_ome_2_FD_201314 | JGI IMG/M metagenome (GOLD analysis project Ga0310834, IMG submission 201314) | Sorghum-adapted microbial communities enriched on stacked mutant (SM) sorghum from Joint BioEnergy Institute, Emeryville, California... ... | reverse complement strand
CCGGCGGTACAGAGCAGATGCCGCATCCAGGACACGGCCGCCAGTGGCAGCGGCGCCTGGCGTAGCCAGTCCCGGGCCGCCGACGGTAGCGCGGTCGTCGTCCACAGTTGACGGTAGCCAGCCGTGATCGCGGGCGCGGTCATCACCGCCACAGAAAAGACCACCGGGGCCGGTACCGGCTGGGACCCGAGCGCCATCACGGCGGCCCCGACCAGGGCCAGCACCGCAGCGAGCGGAGCGACCAGCGCCAGGTCGGACCGGCCGACGCGGTGCCATACCAGGTCGAGGAGCAAGCCGCGGGAGCCGACCCGGGCCAGCCGGCCAGCGCGTGCCGGACGCACCGCCCCCACATCGATCTGGATGATCCTGTCCAGCCGAGTGAGAAGCCACCATGTGGCCATTGCGCAGATCGCCACCATCGTCACGGCGGCGGCCGGCGATGCGCGGCCGAGCAGGGTCAGACCGGGTGTTGCGACCACCTGGGCCGCAGCGCCGGGCACACCGGTCAGGTTCGGGAACGGGATCGCGATCGCCATCACGGACAGCCCGAGCGGCACCGTGACGAACCCCGGACCGAGCCTTACCTTGCGGCGTGCGCCGAGCGCGAGCGCCGCCGCGATCGGCGGCAACGGCACCAGCACCGCGGCAGCGACAATCTCGAGTGGGCCTGTCCACGCCTGCGGCGCGGCCAACGCACCCGCAGCAGTGGCGCCGACCAGCGTGGCCGTGAACAGGGCGCCGCGCAGCAGGCCGGCAGCCACCAGCAAGCGCCGCAACGCGGATGCCGACAGCGGCCGGGGGGCTGCCCAGGCGCGCAGGTCGGGCACTTGTGCCGCAGACTCCTCACCGGTCACCAGCACGTTGGCGAAAATCAACAACAGGCCGGTAAGGCTCAGAACGGCAATGTTGGGGACTGGTAGATCTCCGGCCGGCCCAGCATCCACGAGCAGGCGGCGCACCTGGACCGCGAGCAAGGCCAGAATGCCTACGGCCACGGCAAGTTCGGCCACGGCCACCGCCGGGCGGCGGCTGAGCAGCCGCTGCACCCGCAGCTCGCTCCGCCACAGCAGGAGTGCCACGCCGATCATCCGATCCTCCCCTGACATCGGTGCGGCCGCCAGCGGGTGGTGCGGGGCACCTACCCCACACCACCCGCCCGCAGCACACGCCGGTCACCGCGTTGACGACCTACCAACCGATGGCGTAAGCGGCACCAAAGATGGCGATCAAGGCCTCGACGGTGACCTCGACCGGGATGACCCACGGAAAGAGCAGGGCAAGCTCCCAGCTACCAGCAGTGATCAGCGAAACGATCAGCGCGGCGACGTCATAGGTGACGTGGAAGTGATCGATCAGCCGGCCAATCGGGCTGGCCAGCACGGCCAGCGGTGCGACAACCGCCGCCGCCAGGGCGATCAGCGCCGGCCGGCGCCGCGCAACGCGACGGCCAGTCAACTCCATAGTGGACATTGCTCCTCCAAGCGGTGTGCAGGTTACCAACCGATCGCCACGCCGGTGCCGGCAGCGATGATGATTGCCTGGACCGTTCCCACAAATGGAATGATCCACGGGAACAGAAAATCGATTGCCCAGCTCCCGGAGACAATGAGCGCCACAATCTGCGCTGCGACCTCGCTGGAGACGTGGAAGTGCGAGATGAGAGCGGCGACCGGGCTCAGCACAAGTGCCGCGAACGCCGCCAGTGCGACCAGCATACCGCGCCTGCCCGCGGTGCCGTCGGTCAGCTTTACTGCGTTGGTGGCCACGGGTACCCCCTTCCGTCCAAATCGTTGCGGAGCTCAATAACAAAAAAGGCCAGGAACCCGACAACTACCGCCACCAATCAAACCAGAGCGTCGGCGCCGATACGCGGATGAATGGTGCCGCTCGTTGTCGTGCTTTGGGCTCCCGTGCCATCAGAAATTCCACTCTGACGTGTAGCATGTGTCAACGGCACGGTCGTCCAAGTTCGAATTACACACTGTGAGATTGACGTCGGCCACTTCACCTAGTCGTTGGGGTACTTTGGCTGGCACCGGTGCCACGCGGGTCTGCGATAGCCGGAGTTCAGGGTCGGCTACTACCGGACTTTCCTTCAGCGTGCCGCATCGACCTGCCGCCGAGGTACGGCGGCAGGTCGGGGCACGCCGCGGATGTGCGGAAGCGGGCAGCGACCGCCGGCCGAACCTTGAACCGGAAGACGCATCACGAATAGTGAGCGTTGACGCTGGCAGCATTGGCCGAAAACCTCCCGGATGCTGGGACGGCGGGTGGCGGAGCGGCGAGCGGCCCTGCCTCCCATCCCGGGCCCCAGACGGCGCCCTGCCGGGAGGCGCGTCCGACCGCGAGCATCGCGTTGGCGAGCATCGCCAGAGTCATGTGTCGGTACCAGGCCACGTACTTGCGGACCTCGTAGTGGTCCAGCCCAGCGCGTTCGCGGGCTTCAGCGACGCTCTCGGCAACCGCCGTTCGCAGCCCGGCGGCGTGGATGAGCTCACCGAGAGTGGTGGAGGCCGGCGTCCGGCAGAGAAAGAACGAAAGTTTGTCGCGGGCGTCAACGGGCCGCCCGACGAGCAGCACCGGCTGCAGCTCGCGGTCGCCTCCGGGCAGGTCCGTCGCCGCCCACTCCCAGGGCGGAACGCCGTCGCCGCTGCCTCCGGGCCGGCGTTCAAACGCGTACTCGTGCATGGCGGCCACGACCCGCTGCGGCACGACGGCGGTGCCGTCAGCCAGCGCGATCGGCGCATCGGCGGGGACCTCGAGCACGTAGGGGATCCGCTCCTCCACGCAGAAGTCGCGCAGCAACGGATCGGCACCGTAGTCTCGACCGCCGACCAACCACCGGAACCGCACCCCGGACCGGCAGGCGCGCCGGATCATGTCGCAGGCGAGGACTGTGCGGGAGCGATACTCTGCGGAGTCGGGCACGCCCACTGAACGCCGCCGTTCGGCCGACTCCAGCCACGGGCGGGGCAGGTACAGTTCGCGGTCGATGAGGGCCCGCCCGCGCTGCCCGGCATAGGCGAGGAAGACCGCTACCTGGCAGTTCTCTATCCGGCCGGTCTGGCTGTTGAACTGGAGCGCCACGCCGGCCGACTTGTCGCCCTTCTTCCCGAAGCCGGTATCGCCGACGACCAGCGCGGCGTAGGGGTCGTGGAATTGATCGTGGACGTAGCCCCGCAGGTCGTCACGGAGCCGTTCCGCATCCCAGGACGCGCCGGTAAGCAGCCACTGCAGTCCGTCCCGGGCGGCCTGCGACGGCCGGCGGGTGAGCTTGCGCAGACGCCGGCCATGAGCGGTGACGAGTAGGTTGCGCAGGTACTCCGCGGCGTGGCCGCGTGATTCGGCGCGGGCGAAGTGGCGAGCGATGAGCTGGTCGAGAAACGCCGCCACAGCCTGCCCGACGGCGCGCGCAGGCACGGCGGCGCTAGGGCGACCCATTTCAGCCCGATCTAGATCCAATTCTGCCTCCCCCTAGGGCTTCTGGATCGGCACGTCTTCGTCGACGCACCTGCCTAACAAGAATGATCTTCGTATTGGCGGTTGCAAGATCGGTACGAGGCCTTGTATAGGCTACATGAGGTCTTACCGCTCAAGTAACTGATGATTACGGCAGGCGCATATTGCTACGCTCGTACGCGCCTCAGCCCTTCGCAGGTTTCAGCTTGGATGATCGGCGAGCCGAGACGATTCCGACCTCTGATTCGCGGCCGAGTTCGAGGGTGAGGATGTACGGGTGTGCCACGGTACCGTCGGCGCTCTGGTGCCCTTTGTCTGCTCGTCGCACATTTTTGCCAAAACAGCTCGGCAGGGTCGACAAGCACTTTCAGGTTGACGCCGTGGTGGCAGTACTTGTCGTCGAGTCGGTCAACGCATGGCGGCCCAGCCGCCGGCCGCCGTCGACCAGCCGGCCTCCTCGTCGGCGCGGGCCATCTCCGCGACGAGCTCGGCCCGGCCGCTGGTCCACACCCGCCGAGCCAGCCGGACTCGGACCCTCGCCTCGATCAGAGCGGGGATGCCGGACACGACATGGACGTCGAGCAGGGCCGGTCCGCTCACCATCCCCTGGCGTACGGACACGCCGGCGGCGCGTTCCCGGCCGTCCGGGGTGATGATGCTGCCCGCGTACGCCCCCTCCGTGGGCAGGACCAGATCGGGGTCAACCCGCACCACCACGGTCGGGGTGCCGCGGCCGGCGGTGGGCCGGGAGGTGCCGACCACCAGTCCGCTCACCTCGTGCGGCCGGCCCAGCAGCCCTGCCGCCCGCACGATCTCGCCGTGCGTAATGAGCCGGCGGATGTGGGTCGAGGAGCAGGCGGTGCCGGCGGTGATCGCCCGGGCCGGCAGCAGCGGCAGCCCCAGCACGCAGAACCCGTACTCGTCACCCAACCGGCGCAGCTCCGCCACGTCGCCAGACCGGTTGTGCCCGAAGCGGAAGTCCTCACCGACCATGACGGTCGCGGCACGCACCTGCCCGACCAGCACCTCGCGCACGAACTCCTCCGGAGACTGCCGGGCGCGTGCCTCGTCGAAGGGGATGACCAGGCACTCGTCGACCAGGCCGGTCTCTGCGAACAGGCGCAGCCGGGTATCGAGGTCGGTCAGCATGCGGGGGGCCGACACCGGGCGCAGTACCCGCAGCGGGTGTGGATCGAACGTGACAACGGTGACCCGCAGCGACTGCTCGCCCGCGACTCGGCGCAGCCTGCGCAGTAGCCAGCGGTGGCCGGCGTGCACTCCGTCGTAGACGCCGATGGTCACCGCCGCCCGGCCCGCGGCTGCGACCGGATCCCCGGGTCGCAGCACGGTCATCGCCATCAGCGCCCGCCTCCCACGGGATCGACCATTTGCCGGTACCCCCGGTTGAAGTACAGCAAGGGTTGTTTCGTCTCGTCGACTCCGGCCATCAGCACGTCGCCGAAGAAGACGGAGTGGTCGCCACTCTCGCAGGCCATCATCACCGAGCAGTCGAAGAAGGCCGCCGCCCCGGCCAGCACCGGAGAGCCCGTGGTGGCCAACTGGTGCGGCACTCCGATGTCGGCGAAGGACCTGACCGGATCGCGCCCCGGCTTCGCGAACAGGTCACTCAGGTGTGCCTGGTCGGAGGCGAGGATGCTCACCGCGAAGGTGTTGGAGCGCAGGACCATCTCGTTCAGCTTGCTCCACCGGGATACGCACACCAGGACCTGGGGCGGGTCGAGCGACAGGCTGGAGAACGCGCTCACCGTGATCCCGTGCACCACGCCCGAATGGCCGGAGGTGACCACCGCGACCCCGGACGGGAAGGCGGCCGCCGCCCGCTTGAAGTCCTCCTGCCGTACGGTCATGGCTCTCCTTCGCTGGCCACGGCCGGCCGCCGCCGGCCGCGAATCCGCAACATCGCCAGGCCCCGCCCGTCGCCGGCCCAGACCATGGCGACGGCGCCCCGCGCCGCTCGTCCCAGCAGGGGCAGCAGGCCGCCCGGGACGAAGCGCATCACCAGGAAGATGACCAGGCCGTACAGGAGTGTGTTCAACGCCGGCACGACACGCGCCGGGAGTGCCGGGTTGGCGGACAGGTCGGTGAGCCACTGGCTCAACGCGGTGACCGCCACGGCACCCACCACGGCACCGTACGGCGAGCTCATCCCGCCGACCATGATCACGATCAGGAACAGCGCGGACAGGTCCACGCTGAACGCCTCCGGAGACAGGAAGCCGAGGTACGTGGCGTAGAGGGCGCCGCCCGCCCCGGCGAGCACCGCGGCGAACACGAAAGCCGCGAGCCGGTACCGGGCCGATGACATGCCGACCGACTGGCTGCCGCTCTCGTCCGCCCCCACCGCCCGCATGGCGCGCCCGGTCCGGCTGCGGGAGATGTTCGCCGCCAGCACCAGCACGACCAGGGCCACCGCCCAGCACAGCCGGTAGAAGGAGGCGCCGGACAGCGGCTCGCCGGCCAGGGTCAACGACGGTATGCCGACCAGGCCGGCGTTGCCGCCGGTGAGCGACCCGAGGTTGTTGGCCAGATCCACCACGATGAGCGCGAGGGCGAGCGTGGCCACCGCGATGTAGTGCCCGCGCAGCGCGGTGACCGGCCAGCCGATGACGACGGCGGCCACGCCGGTGACCGCCACCGCGGCGGGCACCGCCGCCGTGACAGGCAGCCCGGCCTTCACGGTGAGGATGCCGACCGCGTACGCCCCGATCGCCCAGAACCCACCCTGCCCGAAGGACACCTGGCCGGTGTGCCCCATCAGCAGGTTCAGCCCCACACCGGCCACCAGGTACAGCGCGCACAGCGCGCCGACGTCCAGCATGGTCGGTGGCAGCAGGACTGGGCCGAGCGCCAGGATCAGCCCGATCACCAGTGGGCCGGACAGGGCGTCGGCCAGCGTGCGGTACCAGGCCGCGGGCGGAATCCTCACGTCAGCACTCCTCCCCGGCGCTGCCACAGCGTCCGGCCGAGCAGCACCAGGATCAGCACGACCAGCGCCACCACCTGCTGGTACTCCGGCAGCCCGTAGGTCGCCGCGGCACTGGTGAGCTGACCCAGGAGCAGCCCGCCGGCCATGGTGGCCGTCGGCGAGTACAGGTTGCCCAGCACGGCGGCGGCGAACCCGGCCACCGCCAGCCCGAGGTGCGAATGGGGGGTCACCGGGACCAGCGCGCCGAAGATCGCCCCGGAAGCGCCGGCGACCGCGCCGGACACGGCGAAGGCGATGGTGCCCACCCGGACCAGGTCGATGCCGACCAGCTGTGCGGAGCGCGGGTTGAGCGCTGCGGCGGTCAGCGCCTTACCGAGGTAGGCCCGGGAGAAGAACAGCTGCAACAGCACCAGGGCCACGCTGGCCGTCACGAGCAGCAGCAGCTGTTGCGGCAGGACGAAGGCGCCGGCCACCCGCCAGGCGACCTGGCTGATCGGTGGGTACGTGTGTGGCAGGTCGCCCCAGATGAGCACGAACACGCCCTGGCTGGCGATGGCGATGCCCAGCGTCATGATGGTCGGCGAGTACTCCAGGGTCTGCCGGGCCGTGATGACCGCAACGCCGATCAGGGCGGCCACCACCGCAACAACTGCGCTGCCGACCAGCAGGGAGGCCACCCACGGCAGGGTGCCCACCAGGTCGGACATCAGGTACGCCCCGAGCACCGCCAGGGCACCCTGAGCCAGGTTGAGCACACCGGTGACGCGATGGATGATGACGAATCCAATGCCGATGACGGCGAACAACGAGCCCAGCGCCAGCCCGCTGAAGACCGACTGCAACAGCTGGCTCATCAGTGCACCGCCTCGGATACGCCCAGGTAGGCGCTGAGCACCGTATCGTCGTTGGCCAGGTCCGCACTGCGTCCGCGGAAACGCACCACACCGCCCTCCAGAACGTAGGCGGATCGGCTCGCCTGTAGGGCCAGCGCGATGTTCTGTTCGATCAGCACGATGCTGATGCCCTCCTGGTTCAGTGTCGCCAGATGGGCCAGCAGCCGGGTGACCACCCGCGGGGCGAGCCCGAGGGAGAGCTCGTCCACCACCAGTACCCGGGGATCGGCCACCAGCGCCCGCCCGACCGCCACCATCTGTTGCTCGCCGCCGGACAGCACACCGGCCGGCCGGTCCAGCAGGCCGGCCAGCTCCGGCAGCAGGTGGAGTACCCGCTCGACGCGGGCCTCCACCAGGCGTTGCCGGGGTAGCAGCGTGCGGGCCATGCCGAGCAGGCCGCGGGAGGTGACGCCGAAGGCGCCCAAGCGCAGGTTGTCCCGGACGTTGAGCTGGCCGAACAGTTGCCGCCCCTCTGGTACGACGGCAATGCCGTGGCGGACGACCTGGGCCGGCCGGGCACCGTCGATGCGGTCACCGTCATGGATGATCCGCCCGCTGGCCACGGGCAGCACGCCAGCGATGGCCTTCACCAGCGTGCTCTTGCCCGCCCCGTTGCGGCCGAGCACCGCGACGAAGTCCCCGTCCGCAACGGTCAGGCTGACCTGGTGCAGGGCCTCCAGGCCGCCGTAGCGCACGACCAGCTCCTCCACCTGCAACATCAGGCAGCCACCCCGCTGTAGGCGGTCGCGACCCTCGGGTCGGCCAGCACCTCGGCGACTCCCCCGGTGGCCAGCACGGCACCCCGGTCCAGGACCAGCAATGTGTCCGCGATGCCGGCGACGAACCCCACGTCGTGCTCGACCAGCAGGATGGACCGGCCCGGGGCGCGTAGCTTCGCGATCGAGCGAGACAGCGCTGCCCGCTCGCCGCCGGTCAGCCCGGCCGCCGGCTCATCCAGCAGCAGCAGTCGGTCGGCGACGCCGAGTGCCCGGGCCAGCGCCACCCGGCGGGCCACACCGAACGGCAGGCCGTCGACCTGTTCGCCGGCGTGCCCGCCCAGGTCCAGCTCGTCGAGCTGGACCTGGGCGTCGCGGCGCGCGGCCCGCTCGTCTCGCCAGTGCCTGGGCAAGCGCAGCGCGCAGGAGAGGATGCCGGCGTGGCCGTGCAGGTGGCGGCCGGCCATGACGTTGTCCAGCACGGTCATCCCGGGGAACAAGCGCGGGTTCTGGAACACCAGGCCGATGCCCAGTCCGGCCCGCTGGTGCGGCCGCAGCCTGGTGATGTCGGTGCCGCCCAGGACGATCCGGCCAGCGTCCGCGCGCAGGTGCCCCGCGATCAGGTGGAACAGCGTGGACTTACCGGCCCCGTTGGGTCCCAGGACGCCGACGAGCTTGCCCGCGGGTACCCGGAACGAGACGTCGTCCACGGCCCGTACGCCGGCGAAGCTCTTGCGCAGTCCCTCGACCACAAGCAGCGCGTCGTCCACGCCGTTCCACCCTTTCCGTGACCGGTCAGCCCGCCGCGGCGACGCTGAAGTCGGTGGCGGTGAGCTTGCCGTCGTGGTCCACCGCGATCCAGACATCGCTGGCCGCCAGGCCACGGTGGTTGTCCGCGGAGTACTTGTAGGTGCCGTGGCAGCCGACCGCCGGGGTCGACTCGATCGCGTCGCGCACCTTCTGCGGGTCGGTGCCGGCCTTCTCGATCGCGGTCTTGATGACCTCCCACGCACCGCAGGTATCGGCGGTGAACTGGGACATCGGTTCGCCGTAGCGCGCCTGGTAGGCGCTTGCCAACTCGGTCACCTTCGCCTTGCTGGGGTTGCTCGACGGCACCTGGTCGACGACGTTGGCCAGGCTGGACGCCATGATCATCCCGTTCGCGGCGTCACCTGCCGGCTTGAGGAACAGCGGCGTGGCGGCCGCGCCGGAGAACACCAGCGGCACCTTCGAGCCGAGCTGGCGGTACTCCTTGGCGATGGTCACCAGCGGCGGCCCGGCTCCCCAGACGACGATCGCGTCGGCACCGCTGCGGGACAGGTCGGACAGCTGCGGCACGAAGGTGGTCGAGTTGAGCTGGAAGCTGGCCTCCTTGACGATGTCGAGCTGGCCCTGGGCCTTGATGCTCTTCAGCCCTGAGGTGCCGAAGTCTCCCTGGTCGTGGAGGAGCGCGACCCGCTTCTTGCCGACGCTCGTCAGGTACTTGCCGAGCTGTTCGGTCATGGCGGGAGTGGACAGGGCCGCCATGAAGACGTACTTGCGCACCGGCTCCACCTGCGAGTCGGTGGCGCAGGTGGTGACCATCGGGATCTTCGCCTGCTCGACCTTGTCGGCGATGGCCTGGCAGGAGGAGCTGAGGATGGGGCCGACGATCGCGGCCGGCTTCTTCTCGATCATCTGCCGCAGCGCGATCGCGGCCTGGGTCGGGTTGGTCTGGTCGTCGGCGTACTCGATCTTCACCGAGCGGCCGTTGATGCCGCCCGCGGCGTTGATCTGGTCGACGAACAGGTCGAGGGTGTTCTTGGCGAATCCGCCCAGCACGCTGTACTGCCCGCTGAGCGAGGTGATGGCGCCGATGACAATCGGGCCCTGGTCGGCTCCCCCGCTGCCGGATGCGCCATCGCCCTGCCCGCAAGCGGCCACGGCGAGCGCCCCGGACAGTCCGACCGCGGCGACGATACGTCTGGTCATGCCCATATGTGGTACCTCCGAATCCCGGGAGCGAATGGGGACTGCGGCTCCAGCGGGCAGCGGACCGTGATCAGGCGGTCAGCATGGATGAGGACGGCCGGGACGCCTCCCGGGCGTCCCAGTCGCGTGCCCGGTCAAGGAACTGCCAGACCCGGTCTTTGAGCTCGTCTTTCGCCGGATAGTTGGTGTAGCGGGTGATCATCAGTCGCCAGGGGTCGCCGCTGAAGTAGCGTTCGTACAGCTCTTGGCGGCCGGCGAAGCTGGAACAGGCCACGTCCCAGGCGAGTCGGAACAGTTCGATGCGCCGGTCGCCGGGCAGCTGGGCCGCTTGGTAGTAGTGCATGACGTCACCGCGCCGCGCGCCGTCCAGCTCGGCGACGCTGGGCGTGGCGATCAGGCCACTGGCGCCGACGGTCTGCAGGATCTCCACCAGGCGCGGGTAGATCTTGGGGAAGGTGGTGCGTACTGTCCACAGTGGCTCCGGGTTGGGCAGCACCGTGCCGCCCGGCCCCGGGATGCAGTCCACTTCGGAGGCGCGCAGGCAGGCGCGGACCGTCTCGACTGCGTTGATCATCTCGGCCAGCATGTTCTGTACCTGCTGGAAGACGTTGGTGCCGACCGACTCGGTGAGGTTCAGCGCGACCCCGAGCATGAACTCGGCCTTGGCCAGGTTCTTCACCGCGAACTGGTGCATGATCTGGTTCATCGTCCCGGTGCCCGCGAACAGCTGGTTGCACAGGTACGGATCCCCGTTGATGAAGACGCGGTCCCACGGGACCAGGACGTCGTCGAAGATGACCACCGCGTCCATCTCGTCCATTCGGGACGAGAACGGGTAGTCAAGCACCCGCCCGTCCGCCGGGCCGACCGTGGGCCGGCAGATGAACCGCATGCCCGGCGTCGCGGTGGGCAGGCAGAAGGCGAACGCGAAGGGCTTGGACTCCTCACTGGCCTGCAGATAGGTTGACGGGAAGACCGCGATCTCGTCGGCATACGGGGCCAGTGTGCTCACCATGCGGGCGCCCCGAATGACGATGCCCCGGTCGTTCTCCTCGATGATCCGGGCGGCGACGTCTTGAGTCTGCTCGTGCACCGGCCTGGATCGGTCGGTCTGCGGGTTGATCAGGACATGGGTCAGCGCGAGGTCCCGCTCGCGGATGAAGTGGTAGTAGTTGCGAGCGTTGCGGCCGTACCGCTCCCCCGCCTGCGCAAAGAACTCGTGTGCGGAGCCGAACCCGGTCATGTGGATGTTCATGAAGTCCGGCGAGCGCCCCATCATCCCGCCGGTCCAGTCCATCCAGGTCTTGACCATCTCCCGGCGGCGGACCAGATCCTGCTCGCTGCGCGGTTCGAGGAAGGACAGGCCGCACCGCTGCCCGTCCGTCGAGTCATCCGGCAGGTAGGTGAGCACGTCAACGAGGTCGGGGCGGTGCTGCAGGTCATACAGCTCGGCGATCGCGTCGACTGTTTTGCGAGTACGCGGATCCGTGGTGACGTCGGCGATCCGCTCACCCTCGAGCCAGATCTCCCGGTCGTCGCGTAGCGCCTGGCGGTACTGTTCTCCCGTGCGGACACCCATATTGATCTTGCTCCTCGATTAGGCGGCCTGGCGCGCGGGCGGCTCGAAGCCGATGATCGCGTAGCCCATGAGCTGGAAGGGGTAGTAGTAGGTGAACCGGACCTTGCTGTCGGGGTGGATGGCCGCGCGCATCGCCATCCACTGCACCACCTCGACCGAGTGGTCCCCGCCCAAGCGCGCGAAGTCGTCGAGGCTGTAGTCGCGCAGCCGGTCCGGGGATTCGGAGATCAAGCGCAGGAACTCGCGGTCCCACTCCGGGCAGATCCGGCCGAAGTTCGGGCCGGTCAGTTGGTGCGACAACCCGCCGGTGCCGATGACCGCGACGCGGGCGTCGCGGTCGAAGGAGCGGATCGCGGCACCGATCTGCGCGCCGACCTCCCAGCACCGGGCCGGGGAGGGGCGGGGATCGAAGATGACGTTGACTTCGATCGGCACGATGGGCACCGCCCAGTTCGCGTCGATCACCGGCAGCGGTGAGAGGATGCCGTGGTCCACCACCTGCCGGTACGACACGGCGATGTCGACTCCGTTGGCCACCAGCTGCTCGGCGATGTGGTTGGCCAGGGCCGGATGCCCCGGTACGGGCGGGAACTTGCGTGGCGTCCAGCCCTCGTCGGCGATGTCGAACTGCTCGCCTACGCCGATCGCGAACTGCGGCCACGCGTCGAGCCAGTACTGGTCGACGTGGTCGTTGTAGATGCAGACCAGGGCGTCGGGCTTCAACGAAAGCAGCCATTGTTCGGCCCGGTCGAAGGCATCGAACAGCGGCTTCCACTCGGGCGCCTCAGTCTTGCGCCCGTCGTAGGCGTGGGCGATCGACGGCGCGTGTGAGCAGCCGAGCCCGGCCACGATCTCAGCCATCGTTATCACCTGTGTCCCCGTCGGGCAGCAGTGCAAAGGGGGCGGCCTGCTGGTTCTGCTCGCGCAGGAACGCCGTGAACTCGTCCAGCGACTGCCCGCGCATCTGCGCGCCCATCTCGAGCAGGCTGACGTCGGTGGTGGCGCCCAGTTTCGTCAAGGTGTAGACACTGGCGCCGGCGGCGATGATCCCGCCATAGTCGCCGTCGCGGATGAGCTGCTTCTGCGCGTCCGTCAGCGGGTAGCGGTCCAGGTAGGCATCCCGGTCGGCCAGGAAGGCCGCGCGGCACTCGGGGTGCCGCAGGTCGTTGAGGGCTTGGTTGAGCCACAATCCCTTCACTCCGGGGCCTCCTCAGAGTGCAAGTAGGACAGCAGGTGAGCCAGATCCGCCCGGGGTGGGGTGAAGATGTCCAGGTTGAGGCAGGGCCCGTCGAGTGGCTCGATGTAGTGCGGCGAGCCGGCCGGTACCAGCATCAGCGAGCCCGCGGTCATCTCGTGCGGCTCACCGTCGACGTAGTAGTTGCAGCGACCCTCCACGATGTAGACGAGCTGGTCCACGTCGTCGTGTACGTGCGGGTTGAGCTGCATTCCCGGCTCAAGCGTGTTCATGACCAGCATGCAGTCGTCTGTCGAGTAGCCTCGCCGGCGTACGCCCGGCCGCACGTTCTCCTCCGGGATGTCGGCCCAGCGCAGGACCCGGCGGTAGAGCTTCTCGCTGTTCACACGTACTCCCTCATGCGGTTCTGTTGGGGTGCAGGGATGCCTCGAACGGCAGCGGACCGGCGAAGCCGAGCTCGCGGGACAGGCCTTCCGCGGTCTCCAGCAAGGACCGCACCAGCTCTGGTGACGGCGGGTCGGAGATGCCGCTGACCGTGCCGATGATGGCGAGCGTGGCGCAGATCGCGCCGGTGTCGTCGAGAATCGGGGCGGCCAGCGCCCGGATGCCTTGCACGACCTCACTACTGACGATGTATCCGTCCCGCCGTACCGCCCGGATCCGTTCGGCGACGCGCCGCCGACGGATGTCCGGGAGCTGGGACAGCGACCGGTGCTCGATGGAGCGGTCGGCCAGGAAGGCCAGGAACACAATGGACTGAGCCGCCTCGATGGGCAGCTGGCTGCCGGTGCGGACGCTGATGTTCACCAGCCGGTCGGCGGGCTCGTGCACCCGCGCCACCACCGGGCCCAGCCCGCCCCACACCGCGACGACATTCGTCTCCTGTGTGGTGTCGGCGAGCTCGTGCGCGTACCGGTCGGCGATCTCCAGGACCCGCAGCCCGCGCAGTGCGATGGTGCCGAGTTGCACCAGCAGCGGACCCAGCCGGTACAGCCCCTCGGCGTCTCGCTCCAGAAAGCCCGCCTTGGTCATCGAGGTGAGGTAGCGGTGCACCGTGGACCGTTGCAGGTCAAGCTCTGCCGCGACGTCGGCGATGCGCAGTGCGCGCTGGGAGGTGGAGAACTGCCGCAACACCTGGGCGCACCGGTTGATGACCTGGATGTCGCCACCGGCCTGGACGGGCTGGAGCGAACTCACCGGAGGACTCCTCACCGGGGCACAGCCCCACGATCCAGGGCACGACCCCTGATATCTGCATCGTGGACATGCAATCCTGCTGAGCAGAACGTAGGTCGCTGCTTCCCTGCTGTCAATAACCTCCCGGGAAACCGTGCCGGACCCTTGACGACCGGCTATTTCAGGTCGATCCTGCAAGCAGGGCAGGGCCGGCAGGGGCGCCACGGCCCGCCAGGAGGGATTCGCATAGTGGCAGTCGATAACCGTATCGAGAGACAGCCGTCAGGCGATGTGGATGCTGAGGTCGGCGACCTGCTCGTGGATGCGGTGGACCTGCACGTCCACCCGGCGCCGTCGCCGTTCCCCCGGCGCATCGGCATCTACGAGGCCGCGCAGCAGGCGCAGCGCGCCGGGTTCCGGGCGATCTTCGTCAAGTCCCACCACCACAGCATGGTCAGCGACATCCAGGCGATACGCGATGCGGTGGGCAGCCTGCCCATCCCGGTGTACTCGGGCGTCGCGCTGAACAACCAGGTCGGCGGGCTCAACCCGTACGCGGTGGAGCTGGCGTTGCAGCAGGGTGGCCGGATCGTCTGGTTCCCCACGATCGCGTCGGCCAAGCACATCTGTGTCCACGACGACGAGCTGAAGTTCCCGTCACCCAGCACCAGCATGCGCCGCGACACCCCGGTCTCGATCAGCGACGAGTCCGGCAACGTGCGTCCGGAGGTCCGCGACATCCTGACGCTGGTCAAGGAGCACGACGCCATCCTGTCCTGTGGTCACCTGGACGTCCCCGACATCGATCTTCTGGTGCGCACCGCGCACGAGATGGGGCTGCGGCGGATCATGATCAACCACCCCAACTACGTCATCGGCGCGACCCCGGCGCAGTGCGCCGAGTGGGCGGAGCTGGGTGCGTACTTCGAGCACTCGTTGTGCATGTACGACGAGCGGTCCAGCTACTACCACTGGAAGATCGACGTGCTCCTCAGCTACGTCAAGGCGGTCGGCGTGCAGCGCACGCTGTTGGGCTCAGACCTTGGGCAGAAGAACAACCCGCTGCCGGTCGAGGCCTTCGCCACCATGGTCCGCGCGTTGCTGGACGCGGGAGTGCCCCGCGCGGACATCGCCCGGATGGTCGGCGGCACCGCCGCCGAGCTGGCCGAGCTGTGACCGGCTCCGGGCCGACCGACCTGCGGGAGCTGATGACCCGCGGGCCGGTGGTGGGCACCTTCGTCAAGCTCGCCCGGCCAGAGGTCATCGCCGTACTCGCGCAGGCCGGCTTCGACTTCGTCATCTGCGACCTGGAGCATTCGCAGCTCGATGAACGCGACTGCCGGGAGGCGATCCTCGCGGCCCGCACGGAGGGGCTGCCGGTCATCGTCCGCGTGGCGCAGCCCGACCGCGGCCTGATCAACCGGCTGTTGGAGGTCGGCGCGGCCGGCATCCAGCTCCCCCGGACGCGTCACACAGCCGACTCGGTCGCACTGCGCGACCTCATGTCCTACCCGCCGTCCGGATCGCGCAGCGTCAGCCAGGCCCAGCCGGCAGCGCGCTACGGCGCCATTCCGCTCGCCGACTACCTCGCCCGCAGCAACGAGACCGTGCTCGCCATCGGCCAGTTCGAGACCGCCGACCTGGCCGACCCGCTCGACGAGGTGGTCAAGCCGCTCGATGTGGCCTTCATCGGCAGCCTGGATCTCAGCGTCGACGCGGGCGCACCTGGCCGGGCCGATGCGCCCGCGGTGCGGCGGCTGGTGGCCATGGTGGAGTCGGCTGCCGCTCGCACCGGCACCCATCTCGGCGTCTTCGCCGCCACCGCCGACGCCGCGGCGTCGGCGGTGGCGGCTGGCTACCGCTACATCGCGGTCGGGGCCGACATCACCATGCTCGCCGGTGCAGCCCGCAGTCTCGTGGCCGCCGCCCGAGGCGGGAGCTAGCAGTGGCCGACCTTTCGACCCGGCTCGGGCCGCTGTCCCTGGCCAACCCGGTGATCGCGGCGTCCAGCGAGTTCACCATGACCGAGCGGGGCATCCGGGCGTGCGTTGACGCCGGGGCCGGGGCGGTGGTCGCGAAATCGGTGAACGAGAACCCTGCTGCCGCCCGGCAGCTGGACATCGCCCGGTATGCCCTGCTCGATGGCGACTTCGCGCAACGGCCGTGGTCATCCCCCCAGCGCGGCGACTCACTGTTCAACCAGTCCGGCCTGGCACAGGTCCCGCTCGACGACTGGCTGGCCATGCTGGACCGGTGCGAGCGGTACGCCCGCACCCGGGATTGCCGGGTGATCGGCAGCATCACGGTCGCCGAGCCTGGTCCGGCCGCGGAGATCGCCCGCGCGATGGCCGAGGTCACCAGCGCCGTGGAGATCAACCTCAGCGCCCCGCACGGCCGGGAGGTGACGGGCGCCGTCCGCCAGCTCAGCAGCGCCGAGGCGGTGGGCGAGTACACCGCGGCCGTCCGTGCCGCGGTCGCGTGCCCGCTGATTGTGAAGCTGACTGGGCAGACCACGGACGTGGTCGCCCTGGCGCAACAGGCGCTGGCCAACGGCGCCGATGCGGTGTCGATGATCGGCCGGTTCCAGGGCTTCGTGCCGGATCTGGACACGCAGCGGCCGGTGCTCGGCTCGTGGGGCGCGATCGGCGGCTCGTGGACCCTGCCGTTGAGCCTGTACTGGGTGAGCAAGTCGCACCTTGCACTGCCCGCCGGCTTCCCGATCATCGGCACGAACGGTGCCCGCGACGGCGACGATGTGCTGCGTTTCCTCCTCAGCGGGGCCACCGCAGTCCAGCTCGCCAGCGCGGTTCTGGCCCGCGGCCCGGGGGTGCTGGCGCAGGCGGTCTCCCGGCTGCACGCGTACCTCGATGAACACGGCATCGACCGGGTTGGTGACCTGGTCGGGCGCGCTGCGCGGGCGGCGCGAAGCTACGCCGAGCTGGACCAGACCGACCCGTCGGAGCGCAGCAGGCCCTGGGAGCTGTTCCTTACGGACTGACTGCGCCTGGACCGACCGATCCCACTGCGGGAAGATCCCGGGACCGGAGCGTACGGCTTCGACCTGGTCGTACAGCCAATCTGCCCTCGGTTTAACGATTGTTCCCCCAGGGCTGGTCCATCGGCTCCCGGATCGGCATGCCGTCGAAGTCCTCGCGCAGCCTCACCCACATCACCGATCGTGAGTACGGATTCCGCCCGCCGGCGGCCATCGGTACCGGGTCAGTCCGTCATGCCGGCCGCGGCGAACTTCGCGCCCATAGCCTCGCCCAGCGCGGCGAGCCCGCTCATCGGCCGGACCATGACGGTCAGCTCGGCGATCAGGCCGTCGGCGCCGACGCGCAGGAAGTCGAGACCCTGCAGCTCACGCTCGCCCACCCGGGCCCGGAAGATGAGCGCGCCCCGGTCGCCGTCGGCCACTTGGGCCTCATAGCGGAAGTCCTCGAAGGTCGCGGCCGCGAACGCGAGTACCTGAGCGACCGCGTCCCGGCCGACGATCGGCTTGTGCGCCACGGGGCTGTTGAGCACGACCTCGTCGGCGAGCAACTCGCGCACCGCGTCAAGGTCCCGCGCCTCCACAGCCTGGCGGAACCGATGCAGCCCCATGCGGCGAGCATATCGCCATCTCGGACATCGAGTCAGGTGCCGTCGACCCGCAGGCGTTGTGACGTGCTCCGGGTAGGTCAACACGCGCGGTGGCCGGCCGACGGCGGATCAGCTCATCCTTCTGCTCGGCGGTGAACATGCCGTGCTCAGCGAACACAGCGAGGGTAGGAACCGCGAGCTGACCGCGCGTGACCAGCACGATGCCTCCCTTACCGCCAACGGGTCCAGGAACATGACCCTGGGGCCATGTGAAGATCACAGCCAACACGCCAACGAGCGTCGATCAACTACTTCACGGCGAAATAGACTAGGTGCGGGTCCATTTCTGATTGGTGCCGCCATTGCAGGTCCAGATTTCCACCGGACTGCCGTTCCCCGTGGCGGCGCCGGTCACATCCAGGCACAGCCCAGATTCCACACCCACCACCGTGCCGTCCGCGTTAATCCGCCACTGTTGGTTCGCACCGCCGTTGCACGTCCAGATCTCCACCCGGGTGCCAGCCGCAGTCGCGTGCCCTGGCACGTCCAGGCATTTGGACCCGTACACGATGAGCTCGTTGCTCGACGTCAGGGTCCACTGCTGGTTGGCGCCACCGTTGCAGTCCCAGATCTGCACGAAGGTGCCGTCGCTCTGGCTCACGTTCGGCACGTCCAAGCACCGGCCGGAGCCAACACCGCGCAGCACACCACTCGACCCGCCGGTGCCGCCGCTGGCCGGCGTCACGGTCAGGTTGTCGAACTGGGCGGTAACGCCCTGGCCGGTGCCGTAGCCGATTTGGCCGGCTCTCCACGTGGCGTCGCTGGTACCACCCACGGTGGTGCCATCGATGGTGGCGGTAATGGACGAACCGCTGAACGTCAGGGCGAGCGTGTGCCAGCGCCCGATGCCCAGCGCCGAGACGCTGCCGCTGGCGAGGGTCCGGACGGTGCCAGCGGTGCTGTTGCTGAGGATCGACCAGGACCCGGCGTCGGTGACCCGGAAGTAGTAGGCGTTGAGGCTGCCTGGACGATCGTGTGGGAATGCGGAGGCGCGGCCGATGAGCTCGGCGTAACCGCTCCGCTCCAGCATCACGTCTGAGGAGACGGTGTAGTTGGACCAGCTCACGTCGCCCAGCAGGGCGTACGGCTCGGCCAGCTGCGAGGTCCACTGGATCGGAGCCTGCTCGGACATCTGCCGCACGCACCGCCCGGGCCGGCCGCCGCCACAGGCGACGACCTCGAACGCGCCCTGCATGTCCATCAGGTACTTCGCCTCGCCGGCTACCGGATAGCCGTCGAAGGAATCGCTGTATGGCAGCGCCAGCGCACTCTGGCCGGGGCTGGTCTTGGTGCCCTTGCCCTGCCCCGTGGTGGTCGTGATGCTGTAGACGTGGCCGGGCTGGACGGTCAGTGAGTAGCTGCCGCCCACGGGCGTGAGGTCCGCGCTGTGCACGAAGTACTCCGCCGGGTTGGTGGACCGGACGTTGGTGGACCATACGTGCGCGGTTCCCTGGGACAGGCCGCCGGTGACGGTGAAGGTGAGAGTCTGCGCGCCGGTGGCGTCCATCGTCTCGATGACGGTGCTGTAGTCGGTGCCGTTCGGCGACTTGAGAGAGACGTAACTTCCGTTGGCCCGGTTGCCGCCGAGGTACCCGCTGGCCGAGTCGAGATACTGCCAGCCCGGGGCGGCGAACTGGGTGGTGTGCGCCATCACCCAAGCGTTCTTGCCGATGGAGTAGTAGCCGGACCACGGCTGCGGGGCCACCGCGACCCCCATGGTCGCCCAGGGAATGTTCGGAGTGATGGCGGCGATGATCGGCCAGTTGATGTAGGCGGTCATTTTCCCGTCAAGGTAGCCGCGGTTGATGCCCCGGGCCAGCGCGTTCGCACCGGTGTTGTAGTCGTCCGAGCCGTTCTCGCTGGCCCACAAGGGCTTGCCCGTGGCCACGGCGTTGCCGGAGCTGGGGCAGGTGGCCTGGCTGCTGCGGTACCCGCACACGTAGTGCGAGCCGAAGACCGACACGGCCCTGGCAAACGCCGGGTCGCGCAGCGCGTCGTCGGCGGCGCCCCAGCCGAACTCGTCCGACGCCACGATCTTCACGGCGGAATAGCCGCGCGAGTCGAGGGCGGACCGCAGGTTCTTGTACCAGGTGAGGTCGCGCCCCCTCTCGTTCCACCCGCCGAGGTAGTCGACGGTCAGCCCGTGGGACGCCGCACATCCGAGCCAGTCCAGCAGGTAGTTGATCATATCGGTGGACCAGAAGTTGCCGCCGCCGATCCAGCCGGGGGCGCCCCACGCCAGGCCGTACAGCTTGATACCGGGATTGCGGGCCTTGGCCTGCGTGGCGAGCCACCACTCGTACCCGCGGGTGCAGTTCAGGGCTCCCCTGGTGTGTTCGTGGCTGGGCTCGGCGCCGGACGTCGAGTTCGTGTCACCACCGATCTCGATCTTCAGGATCTGCACGGCCGCGCCGTAGCCGGGCTTGAAGAGGTAGTCCAGGATCTCGCTGCGCTGCGGTTCGGGATAGTCGACGAGCAGCCGGCTGTTGCCGCCGCCCCCGCTGATCGCGCCGACACCGTCGAACACCCGACCACCCGACGTGCCGTCAATGGTGATCGCCGTGGCCGCGTACGCGGGAGCAGGTGCCACGACGGACGCGGCGGTGGCGGTGAGTACGACGCCAGCAAGCGCCAAGGCGCCGCACCGTCGCGTCAGCGTCGATGCAGCGGCACGGCGTACCGCGCCGCTACGACCAGACCCGCTCATACGTCAGGTCCTCCTCGCCTGTTGAGTCGGTCGAGTTGGAGAGCCCCGAGCTCAGGGGCGGCTCCATCGCTGGCTGGCCGCCCCGGTGCAGTCCCAGATCTGGGTACGCGTGCCGTTGGCCGTACCGTTGCTCACCAGATCCAGGCACCGGCCTGAACCGACCGCGGTGATGGTCCCGTCGGCGTTGAACCGCCACTGCTGGTTCGCCTGGCCGTGACAGTCCCAGATGATGACCGGCGTGCCATTGGCGGTGCCGGCACCGTAGACGTCGAGGCACTTGCTGCCGTACACCCGCAACTCCTGAGCGCTGGTCGAGGTCCAGATCTGGTTGGCTTGGCCGTGACAGTCCCAGATGATGACCGGCGTGCCACTGGCTTGCGATGCGCCGTTGACGTCCAGGCATCGGTTGGCAGAGGTGTTGCGGATGGTCGACGTGGTGGTCGGCGGAGGCGTGCCACCGCCGGAGACAAGGAACATCGCCGCGCCGTGCGCCGGTACCACGGCGCTGATCGTGCCGGTGGACGTGGAGTCGGTGTGTGCCCACAGATCGCGGACCGCGTACGAGGCGGCGCTGCCGAGCCCGAGCGCGGCGGCCGTGGTGGACACCGTGGCTGTGCTTCCGCCGCGGTTGAGCAGGACGGTGGCGACCGCCCCGCTGGACATCGGCTTGCGCCAGACTTCCAGGTTGCCACTATCGCTGATCTTGTAACCCTGCCGTCCGCCCCAGTCCTGGTTGACCGCGATGACCTCGCTGTTGGTGAGGATGGCCCGGGTGGCCGCCGACATCGTGCGGATGTCGTTGCCGGCCAACAGTGGCGCGTTCAGCAGCGACCACAGGCTGAAGTGGGCTCGGGCTTCGGTGTCGGTCAGGCCGTTGCCGACCTCCAGCATGTCCGGGTCGTTCCAGGCACCAGGCCGGGAGTACGCCTCCTTGCCGACCTGCTGGTCGAGAATGCTCATGACGGATCCCCAGTTCCCGGCGATGTCGCCGGTGTTGCGCCACGAGTTGCCGACCTCGGCGCCCCAGGTCCAGACGTTCTCCTGGCCCCAGTTGCACAGGCTGAACAAGATCGGCCGGCCGGTGGCCGCCAGGGCGTCCCGCATGGCGGTGTAGCGTTGCTGCGCACTGCGACCCAGGTGGTCGCCGCAGTTGTCGTACTTGAGGTAGTCGATGCCCCACGACGCCCACAGGTTCGCGTCCTGCTGTTCGTGGTTGATGCTGGCCGGGTAGCCCGCACAGGTGACGGTGCCGGCCGAGGAGTAGATGCCCAGCTTGAGCCCCTTGCTGTGCACGTAGTCCGCGAGGGCCTTGATGCCGCTGGGGAACTTCTGCGGGTCGGCGACCAGGTCGCCGTTGGCGTCGCGTTGCCGGGTGGACCAGCAGTCGTCGATGTTGACGTACTGGTAACCGGCCGCCGCCATGCCACTGGCCACCATCGCGTCGGCGGTCTGCTTGATCAGGGTCTCGTTGACGTTGCATCCGAACGAGTTCCAGTTGTTCCAGCCCATCTGCGGCGTGCGGGCAAGGCCGTTGTCCAACGCCTGTACGGGCCGAGCACCCGCGAGTACGGCCGCGCCGACGGTCGCGGTGAGCAGCACGGAGAGCAGTAGGGCGGTTCTTCTGATCATGGGAACTCCCGTTGAAGCTTTACAGAGGCGTGAAGTCCTGGTTGTTTCCGGGGCCGTTCTTGCATGGCCACTGATCAAGCTGCTGCCCGAGCGTGCTGTTGGCGCCGTATACATCCAGGCACAGGCCACTGTTCTGGTTCCGGAACGAGTAGGAGCCGTCAGACTGCTGGATGGGTAGCCAGAGACTGTTCGGTGCACCGGTGGGCACCTGCTGGACAATGTTCGGGACCCCGGCCGCGGTCGAACTGTTGGCCACGGCCACGTCGTAGCCCGAATGCTGAGCCTGCAGGCGGCCATAGCCATTTGAGACGGGCACGAACTGAAACTGCTGGTTGGCCTGCCCGTGACACGTCCACTGGGTGACCGCCGCGCCAGCCGCCATCGATGCGCCGCTCACGTCCAGGCACAAGCCGTTGTTGCCGATCACCAGCTGGTGATAGCCGCCCGGGAAGTCGCCACCACCCGACTGGCCGGCCGTGAACTGCCACCAGTTCACGTTGAACAGGTACCCGCTGCCGCCCGCGAACCGCAGGTACAGGTCATGAGTCCCGGTCGCTCCGCTGACTGGGCACGTGACCGTGGTCCAGGTCTGCCAGCCACCGGTACCCGGCACGTTGCAGGTCCCGATCAGGGTCCCTGTGGCGCCGTCCAGATGCCACTCGATCCGGCCACCGCTGGTGGCGGAGGCTACCCGGACATTGACCGAGCTGGCGCCGGCGCCGAAGGCGACGCCCTTGACCTTGATGTAGTCGCCGTTCTCGATCCAGCCGACATTCATCCCGCCGTCGCTGGACGGCTCGGTCTCGATGCCACTCTCCCAGGCCATGGTCTCAGCCTCTTGGCGCACGTAGGGATTGAGGGTGCCGACCTGGGGTGGCCCGGGGGTGCTCATGGTGATGGTCGGGAAAGTCCCGTCCGAGTTGTAGGTGAATCGCTCCACCGCCACAGAGCGGGTGAAGCCGCCGCCACCGGGCAAAGCGCCGTTGTGATAGAAGAAGTACGAGCCGCCGTTGAAGTCGATCACGCCGGGGTGGTTCGTGAAGCTGCTGCCCTGGGTGGGCATGATGGTGCCCCGGTAGGTCCACGGTCCAGTCGGGCCGGGCGACGTTGAGTAGGCGATGAACTCAGGGCAGCACTTCGCCGCGAACACCATGTAGTACAAGCCGTTTCGCTTGTAGAACCAGGGCCCTTCTTCGTACAGGGTTGGCCGGCTGGCGTCCCCGCTACGGGTGCCGAACCCGGCGGTGGTGAGCGGTATCTGGGTCGGACTGCCTGAGTACGAGATCATGTCGGAGTTGAGCTTCACATACCACAGGTGCGGATTGCCGTAGAACAGGTACGCCTGGCCGTCGTCGTCGATGTAGACGGTCGGGTCGATCTCGGCGTTCTGGATCAGTGGGTGGCCGAGGGCATCGTGGAATGGCCCGGTGGGGCTGTCCGACACCCCTACGCCGATCGCGTTCGAGCCGTTGGACATCCGCACCGGGACGTACCAGTAGAACTTGCCGTTGCGGTAGACGGCTTGCCCGGCCCATGCGTCTGAGCTCGCCCAGCTGAAGGTGGCGAGGCTCATCGGCGAACCATGGTCGGTCCAGTTCACCATGTCGGCCGATGACCAGACTCGCCACTCGCGCATCGTGAAGTAGGTCGAGCCGTCTTCGTCGTGTCCGGTGTAGAGGTAGACCCGGCCGTTGTACACCAGCGGCGCCGGGTCAGCGGTGTAGATGTGCTGCACGATCGGGTTGTCCGCCCTGGCACGGGCAGGAAGCAGTGCCATCATGCAGAGCAGGCTCACCACCAAGACAAGCGCCCGCCTCGACGGAGCTCTAGACGCGAATCTCACCGTCACTCCCCTCAACTGCGCAGGCTCCATTGCTGGTTGGCGCCGCCATGGCAGGACCACAGGATGATCTTTGTGCCGTTCGCGGTGCCGGCGCCGTCGGCGTCTACGCACAGTCCGGACTGGACACCGGTGACCGTGCCGTCCGAGTTGATGTTCCACTGCTGGTTGGCTTGACCGTTGCAGTCCCAGATGATCACCGCCGTGCCGTTGCTCGTGCCTTGCCCGCTGGCATCCAGACACTTGCTGCCGTAGACCATCAGCTGCCGGCTGGTGGTGTATGTCCAGCGCTGGTTCGTCCCACCATGGCAGTCCCACAACTGCTCCTGAGTTCCATTCGACGTGCTGAAGCCGGGCACGTCGATGCACCGGCCGGACTGCTGACCTACGATCATCACGTTCGACTGGCTCGGTGGCGGGCTGCTCGACGGAGGCGGACTTGACGGCGGGGTGGATCCGAACTGCGAGATGAACCGCCAGACCTCCCCCTTGGTCCATGTCCTGACGCCGTCCTCACAGCCAGAGCAGCCGTCCACCGGGCCGGGCCCGTGGCCGCCGTCAAAGGCGGCCCACTGCACCGGGTACCCCGCCCGGCATGAGTAGAGGGTGGTGATGTGGGTCGCGCTGCCCGGCGACGGTTCGCGTGGGTTCTGGGCAGCACACCCGTTGTTGCGTACGAAGGTGTCGCGCAGCGACCGTCCGAACGAGATGTTGAGGACGTTGTCCGAAATGCCGTGGATGCCGAAGTAGGCGATGGGCTGGGTGCCCCCGCTACAGCCGGACAGTTGCGCGCCGGAGTAGACCACCACGGCCCGGAACACCGTGGCCCGGGCACAGGCGATGGCGTAGCTCATGCCACCGCCGTAGCTGAACCCCATGGCGAACAGCTGCGTGGTGTCGACGCAGAGGTCGTTCTCGATCAGCCGGATCATGTCGTCGGTGAAGATGAGGTCCTGACCGCCACTGTTGGCCCAGCCATTGCCGATGCCTTGCGGTGCGACCAAAATCGCGCTGTTGTCGGACTGTTGCTGCATGCCGTAGTACGACCACGCGGTGCCGCTGGTCCCGCCGGTGGCGACGTCGTTCATGGTGCCACCTAGCCAGTGATACGCGAAGATCAGCCGGTACGGGTGGCTGTTGTTGTAGCCATCGGGAATGCGCAGGATGAAGCTGCGGCTCTGGCCGCTGCTCTGGATGGTGTGCGTACCGCTGCGCAGCGTCGGGGCCTTGCCGCAGCCGGCCGTCGTCGCCGCGGATGCTGACGGGACGGTCGTTGTGGTAACTGCGATGGTCCCGGCGGCGACCACGGCGGCGGCGCCAAGCACCGCCAGCCAGCTGCGACCAGCGCGTCGCTTTTGGATCGTCATCACGGGCGTGGCTCCTATGGAATGTGATTCAGACCGCGCTGATGGTCCATTGGTTGTTGGTATGGCTGTTCGGAGCCCACATGCACGCGGTCGAGCCGATGCCCGTGTAGCCCATGCCGTCCAGCGCCGTGTTCGTGCCCCGGTTGATGATCTGGTAGCGGCCGTTGCCCATCGGGTTGAGCCGCCACTGCTGGTTGTTGCCGCCGTTCCAGTACGTCTGCCGGCAGGGCGCTCCGTTGGCGGTGTTGCCCCAGCTGTCGGCCACCATCCCGTTGGTGCGGTTGACAATCCGGTACCAGCCACCGCCCACGTCGACCAGCTGCCATTGCAGGTTGGTGGAGCCGTCCCAGTTCCACTGCTTCAGGTTCGATCCCGACGCCACATTCCCACCACTATCGAGCACCAGGCCCGTGGTGACGTTCGCGATCCGCAGGTAGCCGGTCGGAATCGGCGGGCTGCCCAGGGTCGGGATCGGACCGGAGAAGGTCAGCTTGACAACGTACGCCGGCGCGCCGTACGGCTGGGACGGCATCGTGATGTGCAGGCCGCCGCCATCCTGGTACCAATTGGGGAGGTCGACGTATGTGCCGGCGGCGGACCCGAGCAGCTGAACCGTTGTCAGGCTGCTCAGGTTGATGCGGTTCGAGCTCAGCGTGGTGATGTTTAACGTGCTGCCGGGCCAGCCCATCACAGTCGCATACAGGACGGTGTTGGCCTTGTTGCGGGTGAATCGGATATCGGTGTTGGTACCCTCGCGCGGCGTGGTGAACGAGCCGCCACCCATCGGGGTCGGGCCCTCGCCAAATGAGGACCAGACGCGGGTAGCGTAGATCGACTCGCCGAACCGGCGGAGGTAGTCGCCGATGCCGAGCAGGATGTCCCGCTGCCCGGACGGGATGGTGCCGTCCCACTGCGGGGCGATGTTGACCAGCACGGTCCCGTTCTTGCTGACCCGGTCGATCAGCGAGTGCAGCATGGCTTTCATCGAGTAGTACCCGATCCCGTCCGTGTAGCACCAGCTGGAGCTGGAGATGCTGTCATCGGTCAGCCAGTACGGGCTCTGGATGCCGGCAGGACCGCCGCGTTCGAAGTCGAACACCTCGCCGCGGTTGTTGAACCCGTCCTTGTAGGTCGCGACGACATCCTTGTTCCAGGCGACCGCCCTGTTGTAGTAGTACGACAGAAAGTTCAGCCGCTGCGACTCGGGGATCTGGCTCAGGTTGAAGTCCTGCCACAGCAGGTCCGGCTGGTACAGGTCGATGACCTCCCGCAGCTTGTCGTACCACAGTTGCTGCTCGGCGGCCGAGCCGAGCTGGCCGTACAGCTTGCGCAGGCTCGGGTCCGACTGGCTCGGCACCCACTGGTAGTAGCCGGTGAAGTTGTACGCATGGTGCAGGGACACCATGAATTTCAGGCCCCTGGCCCGGATCGCGGCTGCGTGCAAGCCGACCAGGTCCAACCGGGGTCCGGTGCGCGCCGCGTTCCACTCGTTGACCGAGCTGTTCCACATCGAGTAGCCGTCATGGTGCTCAGCGACCGGACCGGCGAATTTGGCGCCCGCGTCCACAAACAGCTGAGCCCACTCATCGGGGTCGAAGTTCCCGCCGGCTGACCGCAACCTCGGTGCGAACTGCACCCAGTTTCCTGCCCGGTCACGGGCGCCGTTGATGAAGTTGTGGTACGGCCACACCGACGGGTCGCCGTACACCTGCCTGTGGTGGTTGTTTTCGGGGGAGCCGTTGTTGTACATGTTCCGCGGGTACCACTCGTTGGCGAACGCGGGCACGCTGTACACGCCCCAGTGAAAGTAGATGCCGAACTTGGCGTCCTGGAACCATTCGGGAGCCGGCGGGTGCTGGTCCACCGAGGACCAGCTCGGCGTGTAGCTCTGCGGCCCCTCGGTGGCCCAGACGACGCCGAACCTGGCTAGTCCAGCCGCGACGCCGGTGCAGCCAGCAGCCACAAGCAGTCCGCGGCGACCGAGGGATGGGGACATTTCGAATCTCCCAACATCGAGCAGGTGCGACGAGCTCAGGGGGTGGTCAGGTCGAACTGCCGGACGGTGACCGCACCGCCGAGGCTCTGGGTGGCGTAGTTGAAGATGGCGTAGCGGTAGCCCATGAAGAACTGCCAGGCGTTGTCGAGGGTGAACGCGGGTCCGAGCGACGTGAAGGTGCTGCCGTCGGTGCTGTACGAGAAGCGGGCCTGCCTACCGCTGCCGGGTCTGATGTCGGCGTTGACACGAAGCCAGATCCGGCCGCCGGATATGGGAGCGGAGGCCTGTTCGCTGCCGGTACCGGTGGTGTTCCAGTTGCCGTCCATCGTCAGGCCGTTGGTCATGGCTACGCGCGTCGTGTTGTTGTCGCGTTTGACCCCGATCCACGCCGAGGAGTTGCGGAGCATCGCAAGCCCGGCGCGGTCGCCGTTGGCCATGCCGCTGTAGTCGAGCTCGATGGTGGCGGTGGAGGTGGGCCCTTGGATCCGGTGGGTGAGGGTGTTCCGCGCCGCGTAAAGGTCGTTGGTGACGGTCGCGGTTTGCAGCCGGAGGCCGTTGTTGACCGACCAGCGGGTGTTGTCGGGGTTGTGGTTCCATTCCCACTGCGGTCCCAGCGTTGTCCCGGCGAACGGGTCGGTGCCGATCATCGGCTTGACCTGCCGGGGTGGGCGGGGCACGTTCGGGTAGGGGTAGGAGGTCCCCCAGCGACCGTCGACGGTCTGCAGCACCGGCCAGCCGTCCGACGTCCAGGTGATCGGGGCAAGCGCCGGGACCCGGCCGCCCGGGAATGCGTCGACGAACGACATGTAGTACCAGTCGCCGTTCTGGGTCTGGACCAGGCCGCCCTGGTGCGGCACTCCCCCACCGGAGATCGGGCCGGGCAGGTTGAGCAGCACCTGTCGCATCTCGTACGGCCCGAACGGGTTGTTCGCCTTCAGCACGTACTGGCCGTTCGCGGGGCGGGTCAGCCAGATGTAGTAGCTGCCGTTGCGCTTGTAGAAGCGGGCACCTTCCAGCGTGCCCACACTCGACGGCGTCTGGAACACCTGCTGCGCCCGCACCTGCGACAGCCCGTCACTGGAAAGCTGGGCGACGCTGATGGTCGTGTTGCCGTAGGCGACGTACATGGTGTCGTCGTCGTCGATCAGCAGGCCGGCGTCGTAGTAGCAGTTGTTGATCCGGGCCCGCTTCTGCCACGGCCCCTCGACGGAGGTGGCGGTGTACACGTAGGTGCGGTTGAACTCGACGCAGCCGATCCAGTAGAACGTATGGTTGCTCGGCCGGTAGTTCAAAGTCGATGCCCAGATGCCCTTGACGTAGGCACGACCGCCCGACAGGTTGTAGGCGTCGGAGTCGAAGTCCAGGGTGGGCACGGAATGCCCCGCGAACTCCCAGTTGACCAGGTCGTAGGAGCGGAGGATGGGCGCACCCGGCGAGTAGTGCATGGTGGACGCCGAGTAGTAGTAGGTGTCGCCCACCCGGATGATGTCGATGTCCGCGAAGTCCTGCCAGAGCACGGGGTTGACGAAGGTCGACGACGGCGGCCAGCCGCCGGTCGGTGTGGGGGTGGGCGAGGCGTTGTCGCTGACGCGGACGAGCTGCCACTGCTGGTTGGCGCCGCCCCAGTCCCAGTACTGCACAACGCTCGCGCCATCGTTGGTCGCGCCACCCTGCACCTCGACCGCCTTGCCACTGTTCCGATTGATCAACCGGACATAGCCACCAT
>Ga0310834_100732_pt1 | contig 28937 bp, 46 predicted proteins | sample SM_ome_2_FD_201314 | JGI IMG/M metagenome (GOLD analysis project Ga0310834, IMG submission 201314) | Sorghum-adapted microbial communities enriched on stacked mutant (SM) sorghum from Joint BioEnergy Institute, Emeryville, California... ... | reverse complement strand
TCTACCTGATTTGCCGTTATGCGGCATTGGAGCCACATTGAAAGCAGGAAGTTCTTTGCAGCTTCGCTTTGCGTCATGGTATCGTCCCTCCCAGCAGGAATTCAAGCAGCATGTCTTCAGTCGCTCTCATCCGCTGTTCATGTGTCGGCGGACCCGGCGGTCGCGCAGCCCACTCCGCGTCAAGTTCCGCCTGCGACCGCTCGACCCGCTGACCGTCGATCCATCGGAAACGATACTGCCCGCGCTCGTTCGTGAGCGGCTCGGGCCACGCCAGATGAAAATGACGCGGCCCGTTTTCGAGCACGAGGATGTCGCCGTCCTGCGGCTGCTCGAACGCGTCAGAAAAGCCGTGGATGATCTCCCCGGCTTCGTTCGTTCGGATGTAGTGTTTGTATCCGTCCATGTGTTACCTCCTCACAGTTCGGCATCCGCAACGTAATGGAACCGTCTCCTGCCGCTCGTTGCGTTTTGCAGAGTGTAGTTCATTCGGAATCCCGTTTCGCTAGGCATTGCAAACCACCCGGCCCCAACACTCCGATCCGCTGTTTCATCGTTCACGGTGTTGGAGGTTCCTCCCGTACCGTAAACGATTACCGTCGGTACAGCCCGCTTTCTTACCTTGAAATACACAGTGTCATAGTGGGCTCCATTGTTCGTTCCGTCTTCTGTGATCCCTTGAATACACCCAATGTCTGTGGCGGTCCCGGGCGGAGTATCGATGTTGTATGATTTTTCGTAGTAGCGTTGACACAACGCTAATTCCTCCGCAAAACTGCGCGGCTGAAAAGGCAGGGCAACGTCGCCGGCATTCAGTTGGACTTGGGCGATGTCAATATACCCAGCGCCTCCAAAAGATTCAGCAGCCGAACCCCCAAAGCGAGATACGAAATCAGCACCCCATTGGATCCACAAAACCAAGATGAGCGTATCATCTTGGTTCGTGCCGAACGTTTTGCTCGCGAGCGTGTTGGTCGTGAAGGTGACGGAAAATTTCGTCCATGTCGAGGTTAAATCGAACACTTTCCCAACCAATTCTTCCTCAGTAGTTGGCGATCCACCAGTACCATAGTTTTGCTTCAGGTTGACAGCCATCTTTTTCCCGGGAATGGATGATCTGGCCCAAAACGAGAACGTAACCTTCCTACCGTCTCCGCACAACAAGCGCGTACCGTTTTCGATTTTCTGGCGGATGGTGTAGAAACTGTTATTCCCCAAATTAGACCCCGGACCGTCAGTTTCTATCCGCATGCAATACCGAGATCCGAGTACATCCCCGGGAGTGATTCCTTGCCGGCTGATCGTGATGTTTGGAAACCCCTCTATACTATGTTGGACGAAAAAGCGGTCGCATAAGAATTTGGTGGATATCGGATTATAAAAACTCGTCCCCCGCTGCCACACATCGAAGTTGCCGTTGATGATGGCGTTGCGGTAGAGGCCGAACGGGTACGGCTGGAGGATGTTCCCCGCGACAAGCCCGGACGTGAAGTCGTAAAGTTTGTCGATCGTATCATACGCCTCGATCAGCGCCTCGCGGTTCGCTTGCGCGGATGCGACGATGGACGGTTGCTGATTCGCGATAGCCACGTTCAGTTTCGTTCGGTCAGCAGGCAATTGTGCCATTCGGTATCACCTCAGTACCCCGACAGGCGCCCTTTGAACGCCATGTCATAGATTTCGCAGAGCTCGTCCCGGTTGTTCCGGATAATGATCTGCGCGAAATACGAAGTCTTGCAGAAAATCAGCGGTGTCGGCGCGCTGACCAGGTCTGTATAATCGAGATTCGCCCATGCCGCCTCATCCCACGCCGTAACGTCCCATGTGAAAAATTGATTTCGCAGCGCCTGATCGACTTCGACCTTAGACGAATAGAAAACAACGTGCACGTCGAGGCTTGATTTCGTTGCGTACTGGCGGGCGAAGATTATCAGCTCGTCAAACACGGACATCTTACCGGTCCGCTCAAGCGCGATCATGTCAGATACGCGAATGAATTCGACCGGCGTTCCGGTCGTCTTGTTCGCATCATCCCAATCGCTGCCGAGCGTCGAGTCGAATTTGTGCAGATGTCCCGTCTCGCCTGCAAAGTAAAGGTTCGGTCCGCTCCGCGCGAAGCCGGCTGCCCGAATGTTCGTCCACGGATACCATTCGCTGTTGCGCGTATCGTAGGCGTAGCACAGCCGTTCCGAGCCGCGATTGAATCGGAGCAAATACAAGTTCGTGCGCGGGTCGAAGTAGCCGACCGCCGCCTCTTTCTCCTGCTCGGTCAGGCCGAGGGCGTCGAAGTCGATCTTGTCCACGGAAATCGACCTGGTCGAGTACCGGCGCGAACCGGTGTCCAGAAGCTGCGTGTCGTATATCTCGTACACGCCGTCATCGGACAGATAGGCGATAGTCTGGCGTCCGTCCGGGTAGGTGAGGCGCGCAATCGACCGCGGCGCGACAACGCCGGCGCGCGTGTTGAGGAATTGGTTGCCTTGAAAATCATCGAACGAGCTGCCGAACAAGATGCCCCACCCGCGACGCATCGGCAGCATCAGGACGTTGTCAAAGGCCACGCCCGGCCCCTGCATGTAGTCGTTATCGCGTACCCACCGCTCCCACTGGACAGACGGGAAGTAGTCGAATGTGTACCGCTTCGAATACCACCAAGTATCCGATCCGTCGCTCACGAACACATGGCCCTGATAGCTGAAACAGTATTTCATGCCTTTCGTGTGAAGGTCGCTCAGAACGTTCGGCGGGTTCGGGTTCGGATCGTCCGGCGCCGGTGTGATCGCGGCGACCGTGTTTGTGGCGTCGTTATACGCCTTGATCGCGCCGCCGTCGACGATGATTTTCCGCGATTGGCTGTTCCCGTCCGTGAAGTCGACGTCGAAGATGTCGGCGCTGTTCAGATTGCCGGAGACTTCCTGCAGCGCCGTGCCGTTCAGACGGTACAGTTTGTTGCCGGCGGTCACGAGGATGCGATCATCCGCGCCAGTCCGGTAAACCGTAATCCAGCGGATCGGATTCGACAGCGGCGATGTCGTGACCGGGATTGTTCCCGGCCGCTTCGCGCACGGTCCGAGCCTGCCGGCCGGCTGCACGCCGTTCAGCAGATATCGCGCCTGGTTCTCCGCGAGCGCGGTCGGCTGGGCGACGGTGTTGATCCCGCCGGACACGCTCAGGTTCAAGACGACGGCCTGTTGCTTTCCGCCTGGCACATCAACCACCCCTTGCCTTGTCGACGTCGCGGAACGACGGCGGATTGCCGCCGGAAGACGGCCCGCGCGCCGAAATGGCTGCCTGCGTGACCATCGGGTATCCGGCCTGTGCGTTTCCTGCTGCCGCGGAGGATTCTTCGTAGAAGTTCTTGACCAGCTTCACTTGCGCCGAAATCTCGTTGATAAGCGCATGATATCCGGATTCCGGGCAGTCGACCGGATCGTCTGACTTCGTGACTTGCCGGGGGTAACGGATATAGTGCAGCTCGAAATCTCCGGTGAACCCGCGGATGTCGATCTTGCGATTCGGTGCTTCGCAGTACCATCCACGCGCGGATGTGTAAGCCGGACGCTTCGGCATTTCGGACCCCGTGTTAACGTCGATGATCCGCAGCGGCTCGAACATGTTCGTAATGGCAGCCTGCCCCTTTTGGAATGTGACCGGTCCATCGCCGGAGACGGTCAGCACGTCGCTGATCTCTGTGTTGTACATGAGGCGCGCCAGCTTCCAGAGTGCGACGTTCATGAACTGGATCAATGTCTGATCCTGCGTCGACTGGTCTGGACCCAAATAGTCGATGTCCATCTTGTTTACCGTTCGGACGACGGTCAGGATTTGGCCTGCATTCCACGTATGCATTCGATCACCGCCTGATGAGTTCAAAAACCCTGCATTTGTGCAGGGTTAGAAAGGCTATCGTGTCCGGGTGGTACATTGCCTCGGTCGGAGTGTTTGCCGTCACAGGTGGCGTCACGAGGCCGTATATCGGCATCAGATCGCCTGTCTCCTCGATCCGCACGCAACAGGTGAATTGATACGTCTTCATACCCACCAATCCACCACCTTCCGGACCGTGGTCCGCTTGTTTCTCCGCTGCATGTCGGCGACGAACCGCGCTTTCGCATCCTCAAACAACCGGAAGTAACGGTCGATCATTCCTTGGCTCACACCCTCCATGCCCGGCAGCGACAGGATCATGGCCGCCGCATACGCCGCGACCGCATACGCATACCGGTCGTCGATCGGCAGGTCGTCCGTATCGCTGACCATTTCCGGCGGATAGGCGTAATAGAACAGCGTCAGCGTCCGGGAATCCTGCGGCGTCGGCTTGATGATCAGTTGGCTGTTATAAATCGCGAAGCCTCCGAGGGGCGACATCGGATCAACCAGCCGCCATTCCATGACCGGATTGTCCGGCGTGCCTTCCAGCAGGCTGATTGCCTCTTTGAAGTCGGCCGGCAGCGGATATTCGCCGACGCCCGGCGTGGTCGTGATGGTCGCCGTCGACTGAATCTTCGCAGCCTTCGCAAGTTCGATCAGCGCCTGATTCACCAGCACGCGCATGTGCTCCTGATCGCGGTAAATCCCGTTCGTCATCTGGAAGACCCGGTCTTTCAGGTCGCGCAGGTTCACGATGCGTCACCCCCGTTTCGTCATTCAATCGACCGACTCGGCTTGTGCCGGAATGAAGATTGGATGTTCTCGACCAGATCGGTCGCCATGTCGTGAATCTTTTTATCTTCGGCCCGCTGCTTGTGTTCCTCGGCCCGACGGACTTCCTCGAACGGGTTCATGCGTTCCGGCCGGATCCGATACAGTTCACGCTCAACCCGTGCGTCAAGCTCGCCCCACGGCACCGTGAATGCGATATACTCGGCTCCGTGGTTGTCCCGGGCGATGATTTCGTGCCGCTCGCGGGCATGGTTGAAGTCAATTCGTACAATGCGCGGGTCGATCGCCTGCAGGCGATCCTCGATGTTGTGGATGTCGTACTGCGCCACGATTTTCCCTCCCCATATGCAAAGAAATAGGAGAGCCCCGAAGGGCTCTCCATGTGCTGTAACCGATCAGGCGATGTACCCGGCCGGCTCTTGCAGGTCTGCCAGATCCGTGTGCGCGTTCCGGCGGTAGGTGACAAGCGTTTCGTAGCAGAACATCGTCGCCTCGTATGCGTCGTAACCGGACTTCGGCCGCAGCACGCCGCCCTTGTCGTCTTCCATCCATTCGAAGTCCGACAGCTGGTACAGATCCAGCTCGCTCGAATCGAGGAAGTACATGCGGTTCGACTCGTGGTAGCGGTCGACGAAGATCGGCATACCGTCGTATTCCAGCACGTTGAAGCCGCCTTCGAGCGTCATCGGGCGGACGTACCGCACATTCTGTTGCATGATCGCCTCGAGTGCGGCGCGCACACCATACGACGTCGTGATCCAGTCGACCTTGCCGCCTCGAATCTCCGACAGGTCAACGGCCTGCCGCATCAGTTGCTGGGAAATCGCGCGCGGCGTACCGTTGTTCGCGATTCTGTTCGGCTTCCACCACGGATTGGTGGCCGGGTTGATGCCTTGCAGGGTCAGCGTCGGGTCCATAATGCCGCCGAGCCCCATCGCTTCGACGTTGTAGTCGCCCGTCACAACCGCGATGTCCGTATTCGACGTCGTCACGGCGGCGCCGTCGATCGTGATGGTCTTGTTTCCTTCGTCGATGTTCGTGATGGTCCGGCCAGTCGCGACAGGCGTGCCGCCACTTTGCAGGATGTCGATGATCATGCCAACCTGGAAGTATTTCACCTTGTCGACTGTGAGCGTGTTGGTGTTGGAGTTAGCATCGAACTTCGCCAGCATGCCCGTGCCGTTGCCGAAAAGGGCCCGCGCGCGTTGGTCTTTCAGGTCGCGCAGCAAGCCCTTCATTTCGGATTCGACGGCGCGGATGAATGCGCCCTTGTCGTTCCTCATGGCTTTGATGGTCGGCCCCGTGATTTCGATCCGGCCGTACAGGTACGCGCAGTTCGCCGTCGATTCCTTGTATTTCTGGCTGCCAGCCGCCGGCAGAGCCGCGCCTTCCGCGCGATAGCCGACGCCGCTGTTCCGGCCGATATGCAGCGGCACATAGAATCGTTTACCGGTTGCCTGCTGCTTGTTCTGCACCAGCTTCTGAATGACCGGATTGTCGTTATTCAGTTGTTCCCGGACCGGGCCCAGGTAATCTTCCTTGAGAACCGCACTTGCGGCAGACAGATCGAATGCCATTTCGCATCATCTCCTGAATTAGTCTTCTGTTGCGCCGAGCCGCGCCATTGCGCGCGCCCGTGCATCTGCGAATGTCTTCGGCGTCCCGCTGGAAACTTGCCCTTGTCCGGACGAACCGACATTCGCCGGGATCGAACCCTTCGCGCCGATCAGCTTCTTCATGCCGTCCTTCTCGGCGCCCTCGAGTCGCTTCGCCAACTCCTCGAACTTCAGCGCCCTGTACGCCACGTCGAAGTATTTCGTGATGTTGTTCGGGTCGACGGAGACGCCCAGATCAACCAGATATTTGTTGATTGCCTCCGGGTCCGCGCCTTCCTTTTCCTTGACATAGGCGTCCAGCGCTTCGCGATACGTCTTCTCCCATTGCGCCTGAGCGTGCTGCTGGGCGAGCTGTTCGGCCAGCGCAGCCTTTTGCTCAAGCTCTTGGATGCGGCGCATGACCTCGACAGGCACCTGCTGTTGCTCGGCCTGTTGCTTGAGCTGCTCGAGCTCGATGCGCTCCATGAGCGCGTTCAGGTCCATGCCGTTGTACTGCTGGAAGAACTCGCTGACCCGCCTGTGCGCCTCGTAGTCCTTGAGCTTCTCGGACAGCTCGCTCTCCCACTTGGAGCGCTCGGCGGCAAGACGCTTCGCGAACGCCTTTTCGAAGTTGTTCTGCTTTTCCGGCTCGGCGGCAGCCTGTTCATCAACGCCCGTCTGGTTCGCAGAACCTTCGATGACTTCCGGTTGCTCCCCGGCGGCAGGAGCGTCTTCCACGCCCGCTGCAGCTTCTCCCTCGGCGAAAAGCTGCAAGTCCAATGGCAAACGATTTTCGAACATATTCATCCTCCTTGTCTCCCGGCGGCGGAGACGAATTCAACGCCCGCTGATTGGTGGAAATAGAATGGGCCGCTGGACTCTCACCAACGGCCCGGTTATTGAACTGGAACTTGCGCCTGCACGGCCATTTGCTTCTTTATGGCGAGGAACTGCTCGTGCTCGGCGACGTGTTGGTCGATGATCGCCTGCAATTCAGGCGGCAGGCGGTCGTAATCGTCTGTCTTGCGGAACCGGTTATGTGCCGCAATGTGCACGGCGTGGTCGTAGAAGTCGCGGACGACAGGCAGTTTGACCGGCGACTGCGGCGGAGTGATGTTTTGCGGCTGGATGCCCTGTGCCTGCGCTTGCTGCACGATCTCTTGATACGTCTGCAACTCGTTTTGGTAGGCAATCAGCGCCGCGACCGTCTGCTCGTCCGCAAATAGCTGCTGCCAGGTGCGATTTTCCATCAGCGCCTTGTTCTCGTCCTGCTCGGTGTCGTCGAAATACTGTGTTGCGATCGACTCGCCGAGCATCCGGACGACGCGGCGAACGTCAGGGCGTCCCGTTTCCGGGTCGTTGAACATGCCGGCAGACCACATGTTCATGATTTTTTGGTCCTGAACAGCTTTCAGCGTCGGCATGGAGCTGCCCGGCACCACGTCGACCACTTCGCCACCGGTCAGATCGGCGCCGGCAAACGCGAACGCCTCGATCTCGCCGTTCTCGCCGACGATGGAGAGTTGCTGTTCCTCCGGGAAGTGCTTCTGCACGAGCCGCAGCACCTTTTCGCCCCACTTCTTGATGCCGTCCTCGTAGCTCTGGACGAGGATCGCCAGCCGGGTTTCGTCCTGCTCGACTTGGAGCTGCAGCCCGCCGAGCGTGTTGTTTCCGCGCGGCGCGGCGCCCTGGCTGATTTCATGCGCGCCTGAAATGTCTTCGATGTCCGCCTCGTCGCGCTCCATGGCGTTCTGCCATCCGTTGTCCACGGTTGCGCCCTGCACGCGCTCCGGCTTGAGTTGACCGAACGGCGTATAAGTGATGATGCCGCCGATTTCGTTGATCAGGTCCTCGTCGTCGACGCTGCCTTCCGGCTTGAGCCAAAGCGGGTTGCCCATTTCTTCGAGGATGCGCGCCTCGGCTGTCCGCTTGATGTTGTACGACTTCTGCGGCGTCGTCATGTCGGTTACGACACCCGTCGCGATGGCCGTTCCCGGGATTGGAAGCGCCGGGAAGAAAATGTACGGGAACTCGCCCGGGTCTTCGCTGTTCAGCAGCTCGACGCCGCCTGCAACAACGATCCGGCGGCCCTTCGGATACTGCTTGCACGGCAATTCCCAATAGTCGTACAGCATCGCGTGATGCGGGTAATATCGCGGCTTCTGGCCGAGGCTGTCCGGGTAGAACGAGTTGCGCATGATGATGTTGCCCTCGGGCTCCACGGCCTTGCCGAACTCGGCTTTGATCTCGTCGACGTCTACCGGGCGACGCTCGATCACCCATCGGATCTCATCGAGCGATTCGGCCAGTGGGTCATAGTAGATCGAGAGCTGATCCACGACCTTCGTCACGATCTTCCCGGCCTTCGTCGGGATGTTCTCGATGCCTGCCTCTTTTGCCAGTTCTGCGACCAGATCGTCGTCAATGGCAAGGTCAGCCCCCTGCGACTTGTCGACATAGACCTTGAGAGCCGGCATGCCGTCGGTCAACATGTAGAATTTGAGCCGGCGCGTTTTGGCGTCCATGCAATCGTCCTGCCATTGGTAGTTGAGGAACTTGAACGCGCCCTTTGCAACCTCGATCCGCTCGATGTCGTTGGTATCCGGTTTTACCTCGAGCTTGACGCGGTTTTTGCAAAGCTTCGCAAGCAGCGTCAGGATGGCCGGTTTGATCTTGTTGTAGGTCAGCCGGCGCTCGCCCGGGCGCAGCTCGGGCACATATACGCTCTTGTTTACGCGGTCCCAACTGATCCATTGTCGGCTATTGTAAAAGGCGCGGTTGATCTGGATTTGCCGCAGAACGTGCCAGTCCTCGGACTCCTCGAAGCGCTCCATCACGAACTGCACGGAGTCCTGACCTTTTTTCTTGAACAGTTTCAACATCTCACCCCCACGCCGTCAGGTGCGGCGCGTGCTAGTCTTCCAGCCCTTCCGCCAGCGCGCGCAGCCTGTCCGTGCTCCAGCGCGGGTTAAATTCGACTCCGCGCGCTTTCAGCGCCGCCTTGAGCGCTTCGCGTTCGTCAGGCTCGTCCGATTGCTCGTCATCAACCGTTTCGATGCGAGGGGGCGGTTCGGCGCCGGATGCTGGCACGACATTGATCACGTAACCCGGCAATACGAACTCCCGCACCTCGAACGGCATGAAGTGGATGTCCGGGTGCTTCGTCGGGTCTTGGCCGATTCGGCGCGCCTGTTCGGCGTCTTCGGCTGCAACAAGGCGGCGCGTGTTCCCAATGACCAGTTCAAACAGTTTCATTTGCGCTCAGCTCCTCACGATATGAATTCGACTCGTTCTTCCTTTTCGGCCGGTTGCTGCTCAAGTTTCTTCTCCAGCAACGCTTTACGCGTGTACTCACCGAAGTTCGGCGCCTGGATACGGTCGAGCAGGTCCCGGCGCTCGGCCGCCCATTCGCCTTCCTTCGCTTCGATGTGCCGGCGCCACAGATGCCGGTCAATCAATATCGCGGCAATAAAAAAAGCCGCCTGCACCAGAAATGCGGTCACAAACAGCGTGATCATCCGAGATATTCCACCTTTCGCCTTTTCGCCATACGGTCGAGCTTGTCGATGTGCCTCTTGATCATTTCCTCCTGCGTCGGATGCTTCGGCGGTTCAGGTTTCGCCGGCGCCGGCCGGCTCATGACCCAATACCGCAGCGCGTCCGGAACGTGATCCAGTTCGTGTTCTGCGACATCTTCCGGGTTTTTGTCGTCGTGGATCATGGCCGGGATCGCCTCGATGGTCTGGATACACGTCGAGAACACGCGCAACCGTGCGGTTACGTATTTCTCGCCCGTAGCCGGATCCGTGACTTCGATCGGTTTCAGCCAGTCCCGCAGCCTTTTCCAGCCGTTCACGCGCTCTTTGTTCGCGGGGATCAGCGGCACACCTTCTGCTGCGAAGACCTCGGCCGGCGAAATGTTCGTGTCGACCTTCGATTTGTTCCAAAAGCTCGTATCGCCAACCGAATAGTCGATTTCCTCGTCTCCGGTCAGTTCCTTCACGATCCGCGCCTGCTCGCGGGACAGAAGTTTTCGCTGCACCTTTTCCCGGTACACATAGGCGAAACCCTGCCGGTCGACGGCAATCCACAGGCAGACGAAGGGGTCTGTATATCCCTCGTCCAGCGCCCGGTATCGCCGCCATTCGCGCGGGATTTCGAACGGTTCGACGACGTGAATGGCTCGGCTCCATTCTTCGAAGTATTGGCCCGCAAACGTGTCCCAATCGCCGTCAAGAAGCTGTTTGCGCTCTTTGTCCGGCAGACGCATGAGGCGTGCCACATAGTCGGGGTCAACCTCGAGCAACTTCTGATTGTCGCTGACCTTGGCCGGGATGAAAATGCGCCGGGAAACGATCGGTTGCCCGGCTTTCGGGTGATCCGCCGGATAAAACATCGGTTCGCCACCGTCCGTCGTCTCCTGCACCACATGCACCTTTTCCGGCGGCCCAATTTCGATAAATCGCTTTTTCACCCACACGTGACCCTCATTGCCGGGGTTGGTGGTAGATTTGACAAAGCGCGGATACGGCCGGCTGCCGCGGACGCGGGAAAGCATCAGGATGTACCACGATTCTTTGAACTGGGTAAGTTCCTCCCATCGGACCACGTCATATTCCGCGCCCTGGTATTTGAGATAGTCGCTGTCCTGGTCCCAGTGCGCGAGCTCGATAATGCTGCCGTTGATCAGGGTCCAAGTGTGTTTTGATGCGTTGTATCTCGCGAGCTCCGACGGGTAGACTTGCAGCGTTCGGGCGATGATCGAGCGTTCGAGGTCCTGAAACGTCCGGCGGAAGATGATCTGCCGGCTCTGCGGATACGTCAGGCCGTAATAGAGCGCGTCCCATATGGTCGCCTCGGTCTTTCCTCCGCCCGCGGCGCCGCCATAGAGCAATTCGTCGATTTCCGTCGTCTGGTGGTAAAGCTGCTGGCGAGGTTGCGGCTCGTATGGGATGACGATCTGCATCACGCATCACCCGGCGGCTGCATTTTGTCACTGAAAATGACCGTTACACCGATTGGTCCGACGCCTTCGCCCGTGATTTCCTGCTTGACCTTCTCGGTGTAAAGGCCGGCCATCTCCAATATCATTTTGCGGTCCTGGTGACATTTCGGCTCATTGATCGCGTATTCGATGGTTGCCGCCAACACCTTTGCAGCGCTCTGCTTGACCGCCTCGAACTGGACACGTTTGTAATACTCAACAAATTGCGGTTTGCGGAACATGCGGTAGTATGCCTCACGGCTGATTCCGACCACTTTACAAAGTTCGGTGACATTCAATTTCCGATTTTCCGGATTGCACAACGCTTCGATCAATTTTCGCTCGTTCGTGGTCGGCTTGTATTCGTCAACATTTTGACCGGCAGAGACATTTTCGGCTACCAATGTGTTCACCCCCTCCCAGGTTGATGCGGTCTTTCTTTCGCTTCGCCCACCGAATCGCAGCGGGCAAGTCGATATGATGCCGGCCATAGCACGTATAAAGGATCATCGTGTTGTCACGCATGCCATACCTCCACCACACACCGGCCAGCTCGATATAACCGCGTTTTTTATGCGTCGGTCTTTCTGCGTGCTGCCGGAGCAGCTCAACCAGTTCGTTGCGCTCAGTCCTCTCGACCCGCTGACAGTAGCGTTCGAAGGCGTGTCTTGTCAGGATGAATTCATTCACTGTTCACACTCCTTTTTGTAAATAAAAAAAGAGCCCAAGGCTCTGACATTGTCGTGTTCGGGATGCGGGCAGGGATTTGCACCCTGCATGGTGTGCCTCCGCGCCGGTGCTCGATTTCAGGTCGAGTCGTTCACACCTCACGCCATAGCGTCTACCTATTCCGCCACCGCATCCCTTAATGGTCGCGCCCTAACCCCTTCAAGCGCTGTGCCCTAGCCCCCTAGTACATGGCATGGGTTCCCACATATTCCCGCCCCATATCGCCCCACATAAGCTACGTGGCACGTAGCCTTTCGGCTCGACAGGGCATTCCGTCCATCCGGACGACGACCATAATAGCTATATTGCGGCACTCGCGTCCGGGAATTGCCTCGCGGTTCCCTCCCGGTTGGTACGCTGTGCCGCTTTCCCGCCGCTCCGGATATCGTCCTGCACGCCATCCGTGGACAGAGTGCGCAGACGATGCGGCGAGATGCGTCGTCATCCTTTGGATACACGACTTCGACACTACCATTTTAGCACGCAAATTTCGGCTTGTGTTCTCATTCTGTTCTCATTTTTTTCTCTTTCTGTTCTCAACTTTTTCTCATCATCCTGCCAATTCAGCGAACTTCTCGATTGCCTCCCGTTTCCGACGGTAAAAAGCGGCTGTGGAGATGCTTAACGCGGCCGCTGCCTCGCTCCACGATTGATCCTCGATGTAAATGAGCCGTAGCAGCCGCGCCAGATCCGGCTTGTACTGCTCCAGCGCGCTCAGCACCGTATCCACTCGCTCGATCTCCGCCCGCAGGTCCTGGTATTCGGCCAGCCTGTCCAGTACCGCGTCAATGTCGTCCCGGATGTCCCAGCCGCGCGCCGCGATCACCTTCCGAATCTTCGCCCGCAGTTCCGCCAGCAGCCGCTCGTCTTCTTCGTCCGCGCCATCCCGCGGCACCGCGGCCAGCTGCGCCCGGGTGCCGGCCGGGTATCGCTCGAGGTACGCATGCGCGGTCGCTTCCAGACGCTGCTCTTTCGCGCTGAGGTACATGTAGCTCGGCAGACCGCGCAGCCGGCGATGCAGCTCCTGCAGGTGGTCGTCCTCGTTGAGCCGGCTGATCGTGATGCCGGCGCCGACGCTGTAGCTAGACAGCACCTGCAGGCGGGCCTGCTTTTGGCGGTAGCTGCTCAGGAGTTCAATCGCTTGCTGCTCGGTCATCACGCTTCCGCCTCCTTCCCTGCTGATTGAATTGCCCTTCCGCGCGCAGCACGTACTCCCGCCCGGCGACGCGGATTACGGTCGGGACGCCGTTTTTGACCTTGAGGACCGTCACCGTCGACTCGCTGATTTTCGGTTGCTCGGTCATCGCTGTGCCTCCTTCTGCTGCAGCTCCTGCCGAATCGCTTCCCAGCCTTCGGGATCGTTCGACCGAAGATCTCCGAACATGATCACGTCGTCAGGATCCATGTAACGATCCCAATACTCCACACAAGTCAGGCACCAGTAATCCGTCGCGATTTCGCCGTCCACACTTGTGACAGCCTTCATCTTTGTTCCAGGTGGATACTTGATGCCGCAGCCCCAGCAGACACGCGGCTTTCGGGTCGTCACGACTTTCGACGAAAGAACGGTGCTCATCGTGCCGCCTCCTCCTTCGGCAAGAACCCTTCCCGGATCGCGAACTGCCGGATCTTCTCCACCGTGGCGGTGCCGATCCCATTGCCTGTGCCGGCCATCCAGTCGAGGCGATTCAAGAATTGCCTGATGATCGCCTGTTCGTTCTGAGTTGTATCCGTCTGCATCTGGGTGACGTGCGCGTCGAATTGACCGGTATGGATTTTGCGTTGCACCCACGCGATACCGTCGTATTTTCCTGTCACATATCGCTTGTGGTATCCGGTGACAGACTGATGCTCACCCATTATGCGCAACTGCTCGGATTCCATCGCTTTGAGTAGTCTGCTCTTGCTTATCAAGTCGCTCACAGCTCACACCTCCCGCCGATGCAGTCCATCCCGTACACCGTCTCCTCATCCGCCACCAGCTCCACGCCCGGGCCGCAATGCTCGCAATAGGTCTCGTTGTCCCGCAGCTCCCCCGGGCGGCCGCATTGTTTGCAGAGGTATGTCGTGCTCATGGCATCACAGCACCTTTCCACCATGCCGGATCGGTCGGGTCGCGTTGTACGCCATCTTTTCGGCGATCGCTCGCTCCAGGTCGATACCGTACCGACCGCAGGCGTCGAATACGCGGATCACGATGTCAGCCAATTCACTCGGGATGCCGCACGGTTTTCCCATAACCAGTTCTCCACTACCGGTTTGGATGAACCGTTCTTTACTGATCACCAACTCGCCATTGATCTTGTGTTCATACCAAACCTCCGTCGGCTTATGGCCTTTTCGGAAGTCCTCCAACGCCTCCGACGCCTCACTGTGGATCAGTGCGATGATCTCACCAAAGCTGCGATCCTCTTCCCACCAACCTTTAGCAATAGCATTTTCGTGCGCTTCACGCACCAACTCGTTGATCGTTTTGTTCATCGTCCCATCTCCTCCTTACGCTTTCCGCGATATTGACGCATGGTTCAGCGCTCGCTGTGCCGCTTCGGCTAACTCCTGCGTGCATCCTTTGCACAGGTGACGAGCACTAAGCAGGGTAAAAGTATCGCCGTCGGGGAGCGGCACGCGCTTGACGCGCTCTGCACCCGCTTGTCCACACCGTTCGCATTTGTTCATGGTTCATACTCCTTTCACAATTTCTTTGGCTATCTCTGCCAGAATCGCCCGCCGTTGATCCAGCGGAAACATGCTCAGTATGGCCATGATCTCATCCTTCGCTTGGCTGTACCGCGTCGGCCCGGGATCGCCGATCATCGCGCTATAGGCGACCCCAGTTTCGCTGCTCACGCGGGCACTGTGGCGGTAGAGGCGATGCGTCTTCACATCTCGCACCGACCGCTGGGGCAGTCGTTGCCGTAGACGGTGGATTCGTCAACCAGGCGATCCGCGCTATATCGCGCCTTCGCAATTTTCACCCGAGCAGGCGTCCAAGCGTGCCGCATAGTCTTCTTCCTCGATCTTTTTCAGCCGAATTTCACGAATTTCACATTCCCCGTCGGATCGGATACAACAAGTCACCCGATACGTCTCCCCCAGGTAGGTGACTTTGTCGCCGACATCGAGATCGGTAAGGTTTCCGGTTATGGACATGATCTTTCGACCATAGATGGTGAAGGTGGTCTTTTGGTTACTCATCCTCTTTCCAACTCCTCTCGCTCGGCCGTGATCGCAACGCCGGTCTCGCTGCTGACTCGGCGGCTGTGGCGGATCGCTCGGTGCGTTTTATAGGCCGCCATCGCTAACAGCCGCCTCATTCGTCGAAATCCCAATGCCGATCATAAATCTCCTCGTACGTCGGCAGCCCTTCATCGAGGCATAGGTCCCCCGGCGCATATCCAGCGCGAAGCAAATACACCATGCGATTCCGCGCCGAGATTTTCTTTGATTCCGGAAGATATCGAGAAATGAATTCGCTCGCGTCCTTCCGGGTCATTCCGCAAAACCGAACGTCGCACCGATACTCCAGCAGCCGAATGACACTCCACTGTTTCTCAGTGATGCTTTCGGCCTCCGCCATCTTCTGCTTACACCACTCATCGAACGTCATGCCAGCCGCCTCCCCTCATGCAATCTTCTCAATCCGCGCCTTCAGCGCCTCGATCAACGCTTGCTGCGTCTTCGCTTTGCTCTCCAGTCGCTTCGCCACTTCCTCGTCCATGCTGTCCCGGACCATCAGCATGTGCTCGATCACCCGTTCCTCCTGTCCCTGCCTATGAAGCCGCTTCTGGGCCTGCTCGTACAGCTCCAGCGACCAGGGCAAGGTGAACCAGCAGATATGATTGCCGCCGCGCTGAAGGTTCAGGCCGTAGGCCGTCGACGCTGGATGCGCCAGGCCGACATGGATTTTTCGGGCGTTCCAATCCGCGTAATCCTGCGGCCCGCGCAATTCCCGGACCTCCAGCCCGCGCATCTTCCGCAGCGCCCGGATGATCCGGTCCCGATCATGCTGGAAGCCGTAGAACGTCAGCAGCGGCTTGCCCTGCAGGGACTCTACCAACTCCAGAAACGCCTCGATCTTCGCGTCATGGACCTCATGGACTTCGCGGTTTTCGTCGTACACCGCGCCGGCGCACATCTGCAGCAGTTTGTTAGTCACCGCGGCCGCCTGCGCCGCCGTGATGACTTCGCCGTCCAGCTCCAGCACCTGCTTGCGCTCGAAATCCCGGTACGCCTGCCGCGCCTTCGCGTCCAGCTCGATTGGGATTCGGTTCGGCACCAGTTCCGGCAATTCCAAATAGTCCTCCGCCTTCATACTGATGCAGATATCCTCAATGGCCCGCTTGATCGCGTCCTCCGCGCCGGCCTTGGCTTCGTATTTGGGATAATCAAGCCATGTCGCCTTGCTGAAATACCGCTCCTTGTACTGCTCGAACTTCGGATACAGCCGCTGCCCCTGGTCAAGCAAATACACCTGCGCCCAGACGTCCATCAGGCTGTTCGGCGCCGGCGTGCCGGTCAGTCCCAGCACGCGCTGAATCTTCGGCCGGACGCGCCGCATGGCCTTGAACCGGTTGGAGCTCGGGTTCTTGAAGCTGCTGAGCTCATCCAGTACCACCATGTCAAACGGCCACGCCTGCCGGTAGTGGTCGACAAGCCACTGGACGTTATCTCGGCCAATCACGTAGATATCCGCCGGCGTCGCCAGCGCTCGCAGCCGCTGCCGCTCCGTCCCCAGGACCGTCTGCACCCGCAGCAGTCGGAGATGCTCCCACCGCGCCGCCTCATCCGTCCAGGTGGCCTCGGCGACTTTCTTCGGCGCCACAACCAGTGTCTTCCGAACGCTGAACCGGTTGTACATGAGATCGTTGACACCGGTCAGCGTGATCACCGTCTTGCCGAGGCCCATGTCGAGGAAAAGCCCCAGAATCGGATCGGTCACGACGCGATGGATGCAGTACCGCTGGTACGGATGCGGCTTGAAAATCTCACGTGTTTGGATGGGTTTTTGAAGCAGCTGCACTTAACGTCAACTCCTTGATCAACTCATCCACGCCTTCGCGGCTGTCGATCACCCGCACGTCGCAGCCCAGCGCGCGAAGGCGCTCATGTTGCACCAGCTGCAGCTGCGTCGGCTTCTTGCCCGGAGCTTTCAGTTCGACGAACGCCATCCTGCCGCCTGGCATAATCACGATCCGATCCGGGACGCCGTTGTTCCCGGGGCTGACCCATTTCGGGGCCCAGCCGCCAGCTTTACGCACCTGATCCCGGAGGTAGGTCTCGATGTTGCGCTCTCTCACGGTTCAACCCTCCTGCGATTCCAGTTCGCGCAATATTTCATCGACAATCAAAATCATTACAGGTCTGATTCTCGCCTCTCTTCCCCTCATCATTCGAATCGCGAGATCCGTACCGAGTTTCTGCTCAAGTGCCAGCTGGAAGTATAAAGCGTTTCGAGTGCTCCAGAATCGCTCAAACTCTCTGGTTGCTCTTCTTCTCGGATCCGGCCTCCTGCCTCGTTTTGACTTGTGTGCCCGGCCAATGATCAAACCTTGCCGGACGATGTCGATAAGCTCTCGGTCACTTTTGATGAATTCGTATAGCTCTTGTCCGTTCAACGAAACAATCCTCCCGGTCGTTACTTTCTCTCGCGCGCGCGTATGTTATGTCCGCGTTTAGGCGCGTTAGGCGTGCGCGTGAACGCTCTATTTCCTCTATTTTCTCTATCTGCTCTTTTTAATAGAAAAGAAAGTAACAAAGTAACAAAATCTTGAGATCCCTACAGCCGCGCGGCTTTTCGCGGTTACTTTTGGTGTTACTTTCTTGTTACTTTCAATTTCAAAGTAACAATTGGTGTTACTTTCCAGTAACAAAGTAACAGTCAAAGTAACATCAAAGTAACAGCTCTGGAGGTATCAAAACGCCTCCCGGTAGAACCCTTTTTGAAGTCCGTACGGGCCGCATCTCATGGTTACCGGTTTCTTCCCCCACCCCGGCATCCTGGCCAGAATGCTGTTGATTTCCATCGTCTCCGTACGCCTCATATGCTTCAGCTCACCGCCGAAACACTCCACCCATATTTCAGCCGCGCAGACTCGATCCCGCGGCACCGTCTCGCCTTCGTACTTCCCGAACTCGGCCGCCCAAAATAACCGCCTCGAAGCAATATCACGTTTTTCCCAGCCAGGTGGCACGGGCCTTTCCACGAACCCCCGGATGATGCCTTCTTTTGCGTTGCCCTCGCGGTGCTCCTCCTGCTGGATCTTCGCGATCTCGGCAGCCTCGCCCTCCAGATACAGCGTCTCGCCCTGCTGCCAATAAACAAATGCTTCGGCATAAATCTGATCCACTTCGCGCTCAAGATCCTTAAAAACTGACTTCTTCGTCGGATGCTGGCCAACGTCGACCGGCCAAAAGCGCCTATTGCCGGTGGCGTCCCGGAGGAATTCGCTGTCGTTGGTGGTGCCCCAGAATACGCATCGCCGCGGATACGCCGTCGTCCGACGGCCATACGGCTCCCGATAGATGTCCTCTGTCCGGCTCAAAAACTGCTTGATGGCGCTCGTCTCGGACTTGTTGAACCCCTGCAGCTCGCCGATCTCGTTGATCCAGATTCCTTGTATGAGCTCGCTTGCTTCTTTGCCTTCAAACGTGGTCAAGCTGTCGCTGTACCATTTACGACCGAGAATCCGGAGGAACGTCGATTTCCCGATGCCCTGCGGTCCGGCAAGGATTGGCATATTGTCAAACTTGACGCCTGGCTGCATGGCACGGGCAACGGCCGCGACGACGGCCTTCCGCGCAACGGCCCGAGTGTAGACGTTGTCATCGGCGCCCAGGTAATCAATCAGCATCGTATCAAGCCGCTGGACGCCGTCCCAGGCGAGCGAACGAAGATACTCCTGTACCTCGTTGTAGCTGTGCCGATGTGCGACGAGCGCAGTGGCGTCGAGCACCTTTTCCTTGCCCGTGATGCCGTATGTGCGTTCGAGGTAATGGCGCAGTCCGGCGTCATCGAGGTCGGTCCATTGCCGACGCTCCGGGCGCGGGTCCCAGGGCAGCGCCCCGAGCGCCATGCCGCGGACGGCAAATTCGTCATAAGCGATCTTGCCGCGGAGGAGCGGGTCGTGCTCCAGGATGATGACAATATTGTCGATCGTCTTCGCCGGCCGGCCCGTGGTCGGGCTGAGCTCCAGCAGGCGAATCCAGTCCGTGCTCTGCTTTGCCGGCTGCTCGCCGGCGCCGGGCAGGCCGCCGGCCGGTGCCGAGCTCTGGAATGCCTCGACTGCGCGTTCGTACCGCTCCTGCTGCATGGCGGCTGCCACGCCGGCATCCTGCAGCGCGAAGGCGACCATCGCCGTGTAGCTCGGCAGCCGGTTCGTCGGCGTGCCGGGCGCTGCGTCATCGTCCAGGTCGCTGAACTTGTGCAGGCGCACGAGGTCAAAGGCATTGACCAGGCGGCCGCTGCACGGGTCAGTGGCGTGGTGGCTGTACAGGAACTTGCCGTCATCGTAGATCACCGCGCCGCCGGTTGTGCTGCCGGCCGCGTACGTCCAGCGCGTCGGGTCGTCCGTGGGTGCGTAGACGCCCGGCAGGAACGTCTCCATGGCCGTGAGCACGTCATACTGCCGGCAGAACGCCCCGACAACGCCCGGTTTTGCGTGCGGATCGCCTTGCTTCGCGGCCAGGCGGACGTGCTGGGCGTCGGCGCCCGGCACCTGCGGCCAGCTCATCCAGTCGCGCCAGTCCGCGTACAGCGCCAGCATGCCATCTGCGCTCAGGAACGGCTTGTCGCCGTAATGGTAGATGTATTGGCTGTCCGCGCAGCAGCTCGGCCAGTACATGAGCCGCGTCACTTGGAACGTCGTCGGATCGCACATTTCGATGCCGATCATTTCGGCCAGCTTGCGCGCGATCGGCTCGTACTCGTCCGGCGTCATCGTACGATCCGTCGGCACGATCAGGCGGAGACGCGGCCGCGCAGGCTCGTGCTTGCGCGTGCTGTAGACGACGTAGGCGCAGCCGAGGCCGTCGATCCGCCGCAGCACGTCGTCGGTTGCGAATGACGGGACGGTGTCGAGGTCAAGCGTGATGAGATCGCGGCCGGCGACGGCGGACGCTTTGCGGCGGGGGCCGCTGAGCGCCCCGCCGACAAAACCGCCGATGTCCTTGAGGTCGTCTTGCTGGCGTTTCGGCAGCTGGAGATATTCGGCCAGGGTCTCCGTGCCGCGAGCTGCCACGCGCAGGCGCTCGATGATCTCGGACCACCAGATGGTTTGATTCTGCCAGTTCGTGCTGTGCCGATTGCCGGCGGTTGCTATGGTCAGCTCTCGGTTGTAGAGCATTGGCGGTCATCCTTTTTTCGACGTGGTCTTGGCGGCACCGTGGCAGCACGCTCCGGTGACCAACCGCGGTAGATGCGAGTGCGAAACGTGAGCGGTGTGATATCATTTTCCGCGGCGACCGCGTACCACTCCGACCAGTCCGTGCGCTGTTGTACCAGTTCGGTGACGGCACGCTCCTTCGGCCAACCGTAGGTTCGGACACGGAGCTCGAGCGTTTTGCGCGAGATACCGCGGGCAGCGGCCGCCTCGTACTCTTCGGGCGTGATGTAAACGTGCATGATGGATCACCACTCCAGCACGACCCGCGGCAGATCGTCGAGCAGGTCAGTCTGGTATTTCGGCAGCCCGCGAAGCTCCAGACTGCCATAGTGCGGCGGCCGTCCGTAGCGGATCAACAGCGTGCCGGTGTCCGAAACGGTGATGTCGATCGCCCAGCCCTTCAGTTTGCGAAGGAATTTCTGCAGGAACTCGTAGTTAATGATGAGCTCTTCACCGTCGATGGTGAGCCGCACCGGCAGCCCGTGCACGTTCCTGATTGCATCGCGCTCGTCAAGCAAGCGTGCAATTCGCTCGTATGGAGGAGTTGAGCTGACGCGCCGAAGTTTGGCGACTTGCTCGAACAGCTCTTTTCGCCGCTGGGACAGCACTCGGTTCGCATTCTTCGCGGCAGCTCGGCTCTTCGCGATTTCCTCATCGGTCAGCTTCCGGATCATCCCTGTTCACCTCTTCCTCTTGCGGGCGTTGATTTTTTGCAGCAGATCGGCCATGATGACGCCCGTTTTGGTCAACTCGGCGTTATTCCGGATCAACCTGTGCTTGTTCATCACAGCCAGTTGTTGGCGAGAGACGAGAATAAGGTTGCCAGGGTCGAAGTTCCTGCGGTTTCCGTCTCCGAAGATTACTGCGTAACCTTTCGGGACCGGCCGTCCGTGATGCTGTTCCCAGACCAGCAGGTGTTTGCCTCTCCATTTGTTCGGGTCGGCAATCTTGACGTCTACATAGCCGTCTGCGTTTACCCGCTCGGATCCGACAGGCATATAATTGTGAGGAATATGACCTTTTTTGAATCGTGTCTCTTCTCCACCAGTCCACGTTCTGGGCTTGCCTTTGTTCGGAGGGGCCATTCCCTCCGAACCTTTCAGTCCGCTGGAATACCCGTGATTTTTCTTCCAGGCTTTGATCTGCTTCACCGTTACGGAAAGGCCGAATTTCACATTAATCAGGTCGACCAGCTCGCGGTTATGCCGCCCGGAGACGTGTTGCACGATAAATTCCCGCTGCTCTTCGGTGAAAAGTCCATCGCCGCCGCGGCTTCTGGGAACACCGCTCTTGATGTTGCGGTTTTTCTTGAAATGTCGGATCTGGTTGGCTGTGACGTTGGTCCCGAATTTGGCGTTGAAAATCTCGGCGATCTCATCGGCATATCGTCCGGGCGCGATTTCATGGATGAAGGCGAGCTGCTCCGGAGAATATCTGCGCCTCATTTCCCGCCCTCAAGCATTTGTGGCAGTTTGGCGTCCGCATCCATCTTGTCATCGATAAATTTCTTCGCTTCCAGAACAAGCGTTCCGGTATCAATAATTTTGGTTGCAATCCCCATGATGGCCCGAGCACGATTGATCTCCTCATTAAGCGCTTCGCCTTTCAGCTCTTCATCAGATAAGCGTTCAAGCTGCGCAAATAAATGGTTGTTCAGATCTCCGAGTGTGTTTTTCACAGCCTTTCACCCCTCAATCTTTCATGTAAAAGTCCGCCACGAATCCGGCCGCCTCCAGCGGCAGCCCCGGCGCCCACGGAATCGGCTCGCGCATGAGCTCCAGCATCTCCTCCAACCGGTCGCCCTCGACTTCGGCCACTACCTCGTCATGGACGTGCATGACGATTTCAAAGCCGGCCGCGTCCAGCTTCATCATGGCGTTTGCCAAACAGTCCCGGCTGATCGCTTGGACGACGTTTTCTGTCAGTTTGCCGCCATACGTGCTGAGCACCGTCCACTTGCCGCCCTCGGTGCCGTGATAGTGCACCGCAGGGCGGCCGAACTGGTTTTCGACGACGTGCGGGCGTGGGTAGTAAAGTTTCCGGCCGCTGTGGAGCCGGATTGTGAGAAAGTCTTGCCCCGTCTGCCAGTCCATCTCCCGGGCGATCACCAGCCCGCGCAGTCCGACCGCCTCGCCAGTCTGGACGGCATGGAGCGCTGCACCCTCGATCGACCGCCAAAACTCCACGATGGCGCGGTTTGCGTTGCGCCAGCGCTCGACGATCTCCGGCAGCTCTTCCTCGCTCAGCCCCATGTCCAGCGCGCCCATTGCAACAAGCGCGCCGACGCCGCCCTGGTAGCCGAGCGCCAGCTCCGCGATCTTGCCCTTTTGGCGCAGTTCGGAGCCCTTTGTGATCGATTCGATCGGCACGCTGAACATCTGGCTGGCCGACGCCTCATAGATTTTGCCGTGCGTGCGAAACACGTCAATCCTCCACTGCTCGCCGGCAAGCCATGCGAGTACCCGGGCCTCGATGGCGGAAAAGTCCGCGACGTGGAGACGGGTGTGCGGCCGGGCAATCAGCGCCGTGCGGATGAGCTGCGAGAGCGTATCGGACAGGCTGCCATAGAGCAGTTTCAGCGACGCCGCCTCTCCCCGGGCGGCCAGTGTGCGCGCCAGCTCAATCGCCGGCAGGCTGTTCCGCGGCAGGTTCTGCACCTGCACCAGCCGGCCGGCCCACCGGCCCGTCCGGTTTGCGCCGTAGAACTGCAGCAGCCCGCGAATGCGGCCGTCGTCGCAAATCGTTTCGCGCATGGCGGCGTACTTCTTGGTACTGGACTTGCTAAGCTCTTGCCTGATCTCCAGCACCCGGCGGGCTTTTCCCGGTTCCAGCTTCTCGACCATCTTCGCGACAGTGCCCTTCCTGAGATCCGCCACCTCTTCGCCGGTCTCTTCCTCCAGCCAGCTGATGAGCTGCTGGACGGACCGTGGGTTTTCGATGCCGGTCAACCCGATGGCTTCAGAAACAAGCGCGTATGATTCTGTTTCGAGCATCCGAACTGCTGACCATACGAGATTCCAGTCACATTCCACGCCGCGTTCGTTGATCGCCATATCAATTCGCCAGAGCGCCCACTCCTGCTCCGGTACCGGGAAGGCGTCGAGCTTGTCAGCGATGGCTATTTCGGCCGCCACATCGCCGGCGCAGTATTGTTTGAACAGCTGCCACTTTTCCGGCTCATGGTGCGGCAGCGTTCGCGTGCGGCCGCCGTTTGCTTTCGTTGGCTTCTGCGGCGCGCAGAATGTCCGGATCAGCGCGCCGCCCACAGACAGCTTCTTCTTGTCGGCCGAGATGCCGACCGCCTCGCCGGCTGCCGCCAGCGAGCCCGGATAACCGCAATAGTAAGCGTGGATCATACTGCAGCGCCATTGCGTGAGCCACGTCAGCAGCTGATCGCGCGGCAGCCCGAAATGCCGGCCGAGGCTGTACCACTCAAACGCCGCATTCCAGGCGCGTTTTTCGACGGCAGGGTCAAAGAGCGCCTGCAAGATGTGCGGCGGGATTGCTTCGCCTTGCGCGAGATCCACCACCTGCACTGGCTGACCGTCGAGACTGTACGCGAGCAGGAGCACCTGGAAATCAGGGGCCTCCACATATTTGTAGAGGCCCGATTTCTTGATGTCGACTGAGCTGTAAGTCTCGATGTCCACGCTGAGCCGGCTCATATGCCGTAGATGCCGCCGCCCAGCGGCTGCCCGGTGATTGGGTCAATCTGCTGCGGCATTTGACCGGGAGCCGACGGTTGCGGCGCCGGTTGACCGTATCCGGCAGACTGCCCGTAACCGGGAACCGGCTGACCGTACCCTTGCGGCTGGGCCGCGGGCGGCATATTCACCCCCGGCTGGCCGTATGCCGGCGGAGCTGACGGCGCCGGAGCGGCACCGAACGCATCTGCCGCCGTCACGCGGCCGCCGAGCGGCTCGCCGTCGCGCAGGATCTGCACCGGGCCGAGGCCGGCCGCGATGCCGCGGTTTCCGCTCTGGCTGTACGCGAAAAAGTTGATATGCACCCGGCCGTAGACACCTGAATACACCTTTGACTGGTAGATGATCGGGTTGAGATTGGCGTCCACGATCTCCGGCCGCTGTTTGCTCGACGCCGTGAACACCCAATGCCCTTTACACTCCGGTCCGAACTCTTCGCCGCTCGGCCGCACGCCGTCGCCGTCGTGGATCGTGTGCTTCAGCGGCGGCCGAGCACCGTTCCACTTCTGCGCGACGCCTTGCTCATAGGCCGCCTGGATTGCCGCTTGAATCCGGTTGTATGTCGCCGTGTCACTCTTCGGCAGCAGGATCGTCACGCTGTACTTCGGCTCTCCGCCCTGTTGCGCTGCGCGCGGTTGGAACAGGTTGACGTAGCTCAGACGCACTTCGCCCGTCACGACACTCGTTGCGGATTGGCTCATTGACTGATCGACTCCTTTTGATTTGATGTGGCGGGGTATCCGCCTGTATACAAAGCGCCATTTGTGGGCGTCTTTGCCGATCTTTTTAACCAGTTCGCGGTGGGCGGCCTTTTTGCTGGGCTCGGCGATGCCGAAACACCAGCGTTTGGACACCGTACTCCACACGCCCCATAGTTCAACCATTCGCAAACACCGCTGCTGCTTTCGAGTATGCCGGCCGCTTGTCGCTTTCCGGCGCCAGCGTTGGCTTGCCGGGCTCCTTCACCACGTAGCCGGGTTCCTCGAGCAGTTTCCGGTACTGCTCTTTCCCCAACGCCTTCTCGAGCTGCGCGACCGTCAACGGTCGCCGCTCGTACATGATCGCCTCGTCAATGCCGGCGGCTTTCAGCGCCTCGAATGCTTTGTCGATGTCGGAGTAGGCCCGGCTGCCGCGGCCCTCGACTGCCTTCCAGCCCGGCACTTCGCCGCCGTCGAGGATGTGCGAAAGCGCCAGCTCCTTCAGGTCGTTGTACCAGCCGACGATCCCCTCGGCCTTCCGAAGCACTTCGCCCACCTCGTCCCAGCCGATGATCGGCGGCTTGTGCGGCGCGAGCTCAGCGGCGCCGAAGAACTGTTCGATCCGCGCCCGGCACGTCTCGCGCGCCCGGCAGAATGTGCAGTGCTCGCCCGGCACATACTCGCCCGCGCCGGCATAGGCCCGCTGCGCAATCGGTGCGATCTCGGCCGCCCAGCGCTCCAGCTCCTCGACCGTGATCTCATCCTCCTGCGGCTCGTCGTAGACCTTTGGCTGGATGATGGCCATGCGCACCCGAGAGACCGGGAAGATGCCGGCGACCAGCTTCAGCGCGCCGAGTGCGTAGAGCCGCATCTGCTCGTTGCCCTGGATCGGCACGGGCTTGCCCTGACCAGTCTTGAGGTCGGCGATCACCATAAGGTCATCACCGACAGCGATAAAGTCCGCTGTGCCGAAACCGCCCGGCGCTACATGCGAATAGTCGACGCGGGCTTCGATCATGACGTAGGGGCTCGAGCTGAACTGCATGCCGACCGCCTTGCAGTAGTCCACGAACGTGTCGGCGATCTTCTCGAGCTCTGGGCTGTAGTGCTCGCTCTCGCGGAACTTTTTCATCATGTTCATAAATTTCCGCGGTCCGATTGGGTCGGTGTAATACTTCCGAAGCTTGAGCTCGGCCATCTCGTGGCCGAGCGTGCCGGCAGCGGAGTAGCTCGTCCGCCGGTCCGGCAGCGTCTCCTCCAGCCGAGCGCTCGGCGTGCAGATCAGCCAGCGATGCGCGGCGCTGGCGGAGAGGAGCGCGTGCTCCCGCTCCGCGTGTGAAATCTCTGTCATATCTTCGCACCTCGCTGGCGCAGTGCGGCCGCGTATTCGCCGTATCGTTCCTTCGGCAGCTGGTTGAGTGCCTGGATGCTGAACTGCTGGAAGAGCTCAAAGATGTTGTGTCCGGCCTGCTGGAGTTGCATCGTGGCGGTCGCCAACTGGTTGAAGTCGTACTCCGGCACTGATGTTGGCGCGGTTGGAGTGACCGGAGCGGGCTGCGGCGCAGCTGCCGGAGCTACCGGAGCTGCGGCCGGTGGCTCAGCCGGTGCCGTAGGTGCCGGAGCGGCCGGCGCTTGCGGTGTGGCCGCCACCGGAGCAACAGGAGCACTGTCGGACGGCGGTTGAGCCTGCCCAGGCGGATGATTGCTCGTCGGAGCGACTGGAGCTGCCGGGACGGCGATCTTTGGTGCGCTGGTTTGCGCGGGCTGGACGTAGTTGGCAAGGTCAGTCAACTCACGGATGGCTTGTGCGGCATTGTCGCCGCTAATTTGAATTGTGATTGGCACTCTGATCACTCCTTATAGGTTAATTCGCAGGAGCGCTGCTCCAGCTGCTCCTGCAGCATTCGGATCTCATCTCGCAGCCGGTCGACTTCGGCCTCCGCCTCCAGCGCCCGCCGGATCGCATACGGCCAGCCGGTGCGGGCTTCGGCGATGAATCGGGCGACAGATGGCGTGTAGCAAATCGATATCGCGACTTCGTTTGCTCCCATTTTTGCAGTCACATACAAATCGCGTTGTTCGTATGGTCCCGGCGTCGCCGCCTCGCAGATCGCGAGGTCGGCCTCAAGGTCACGGGCCGGTCCGATGGTATTTTGCATTGGCGCATCCCTCCTTGATTTAGCGTTTCATCAACACAGCCCCGGCCGCCTCATGATGCCGGCGCCGCGCCTCGTAGACTTTCGTGGCGATGATCCGGTTAAGCCGGGCGCGCGTCTCGTCCCGGCACCGGGCCGCCTGCTCCAGCAGCGCGCTTCCGATGATCGTCGCCTCCATACCGTCGAGCTCGAGGGTGATGGTGGGTTTGAGCTGCATGTCTTCCCCTCCCCGCCCCACCTGTGGTATGATGGGGCTGAATCCTGATTCATTTGTCCACCGTTGCCGCGGTGGATTTTTCTTTTTCCTGCGCTGCCTGCTCCTCCAGCTCCATGTCGCGCCGGACTTTCCACTCGTCTATCACGTCAGTGCCGTCGATGCGGTCGGGCATCAGATGGCCGGTCATTGGGCGTTGTCATCTCCTTTCAAGCGTGCTGCAGTCCGCTCCAGTTGCTGTTTGTACACCCGCCGGGCTGCCGGCGACTGCGCGCAGAACATCAATTGCGCGAGATTGCCACAGACGCGGAGTCGCTGCTTTCTCGACACGGCCGACTCACCTCCCTTCACGCCACGCACTCCGCCCACAGACCCGACTCGACCATCTCGAGCCAGCGCTCAAATGTGATGCCGTGCCGTTCGTAGATGGAGTGAGCCACGAACAGCCTGCCGAGCCTGTCCACCCGGTCCTCCGGGTGCGCGTAGCCGTCCTCGCGGATCATCGCCCTGTCGCCTCCTCCGCCGGCCCCATCATGGCAGCCGCCAATTTTTCGTGCCAGCCTACCCGCAGGTGCTGCGCCTCGGGATAGACGGTCACGATCCGGTGCGTCGCTCCGTACTTTTCGTGCGCCCGGATCAGCGCGTCGGCCGGGTCGAGCGGGGCCTCAAATGTGCCGTGACAAGCGACGCCGGTCTGCCGGTGGATGAGGCGGGCGATGAATGTGATGGTTGGAGTCATGCGGTGGTGGCTCCTTTCCTTCACTCCCTACCTTTGGTAGACTAGGCTTGAAGGGAGGTGAATGCTCTATGGTGGAGGCGGCAAAAGAACCTCATAATCAACCGGAAGCCTTTGATTACCTCACACCAGGTCAACAAAAACATCTGATAGATTGGATAAAGGAAAACCTTCAGCCCAGAAATACTTTCAATGCTCGGTACACGTCTTATGGCTTAAAGCACATCTTTGAGAGCAACGGAGGCTTTTACATTGGGAACGGTGCTTTTAAGGGTGCCATGTTGAAGTGTGGGTTCCGAGTCAAAGATCCTTCTGCATTAAACTGGGTGTTTAACGTCTCGGAAAAATCAAAAGCGTTTCAACTGAGACGTTTATGAATTTCTATGAGCTGCCCCAAATCTTCGCGCAAAGCGGCTTTTACCGTTTCGTTGTCGTATGCGCCGATTTTCTCAATGTGAAGTTTTAACCCGTCAATAACTTCCGCGATTGCCGCCGACAGGGTGGCTTTTTCTTTTTGACCCACGTTCTTGCACACCTCCTTTCATTGCTCGTATTTTTGGTTCAGCAGCCGCAATATCGCGTCTTTGTAGTCTCGCTCCATTTCAGCGATTTCTTCGGCCGAATAAACGGTTATTCCGTCTTCATCCTCGACGATTGCGCTGCCGTCGGGCAGTTCGGTGATTTTGATGTTGTCGCTCACCCTGCGTTCGCCTCCTCACGCGATCCGCTTGAGTTTCAAGCGTTCGTAAAACTCTGTCAGCTTTTGTTTGCGCTGGTTGTATTCCGGTACCGCGAAGATCAGGCCGATGTCGGCGCGCTGAAGCGTCTCAATCGCGCGGATCTGCTCGGCGGTTAGGTACGGCCGGATGACTTCGCCTTTCGGCAGCCCGTGCTTCTCGCGGAACGCTTTAGCGTCCATGCCGAGCACGATGCGGTAGATCATGTTGATCTCGTTGGAGAAGTGGTAATGCTTCGGCTCGTCGTGTGCCGCCATGATGGCGTCGGTGAAGGCCGGGAACTCCATTTTGGCCGCCTGAAGCGAGCGGATGAACGTCTCCATTTCGTTGAAGCGCCGGATGTA